>Ga0208592_1000008_pt1 | contig 64237 bp, 48 predicted proteins | sample LakMenE18May10ns_FD_150712 | JGI IMG/M metagenome (GOLD analysis project Ga0208592, IMG submission 150712) | Freshwater microbial communities from Lake Mendota, WI - 18MAY2010 deep hole epilimnion ns (SPAdes) | ecosystem: Environmental > Aquatic > Freshwater > Lentic | place: Lake Mendota...
GTGGCCGGTGCAGTCCACGACAGAACAACCTGACCATTACCCAACGAGCCAGAAATACCAGACGGAGTACCAGGAACCGAACGAGGAGTCACCGCAGGAGACGACTTCGACGAGAACACACCCGTACCAGCAGCATTCTTTGCAGCAACCTGGAACGTATACGCCGTGCCTTTAACAAGACCAGTCACTTTCACCGAAGTTGACGTAGAAGCCGTACGAGTAAACGTGGTACACGTTGACGAGATACACGACTGAAGCGTGTAATCACTAATCGCGTTACCACCAGTGTTAGTTGGCGCGGTCCATGACACATCCACACCACCCGTGTTATCCACCACAGAAGTCACACCAGTTGGCGCATCAGGAACCGTACGAGGAGTCGCAGCCGATGACGTACCAAAATCGCCAGTACCAGCAGCGTTCTTCGCAGCCACCTTAAACGTGTAAGCCGTACCAGTAGTCAAACCAGTCACTGTTGCACTCGTCGCAATAGACGCATCACGAGCAAACGTTGTACACGTAGAACCAACACACGACTGAACCGTGTAATCAGAAATCGCATTACCGTTAGCCGCAGGCGCAATCCACGACACCACAACACCACCCGTGTTATTCACCGTCGCAGCAACACCCGAAGGAACACCCGGCACCGTACGCGGGGCAACAGCAGGATTAGATGGCAACGAGAAGCCGCTATAGCCAGCAGTATTCTTTGCGGCCACCTTGAAGGTATAAAGAGTTCCCCTTGTCAGCGTGGTGACGACCAATTTTGTCGCAGCAGATGCTGTGTGAGGAAGGGAAGTACATACAGAGGGGCTACCAGTGCACGACTGAATGTCGTAATCGGTGATGTCGGAGTTTCCTCCATCAGCAGGTGCTTTCCACTCCACTGTGACTCCACCAATATTGTCGACAACTGCAGTTACATCTGTTGGAACACCTGACAGCGTGTTGATACCTACTACTTGGTCACCGCCATCAGTCTGCTCGTTCGTAACATTTCCATAGCTTGGCGTTACACGGAATGCGTACTTCTTTGTTGGAGACAAACCTGTTACATCAAATGAAGTTGCCGTTGAAGCTGTGCGCGTAACAGTTGTCCAGTTGGTGTTGTCGGTTGAGTACTCCAGTGTGTAGTCGACCAAGTTGGTACTGTCGCTTGCAGCATTCCAAGAAACAGTAATTGCCTGTTCAGTTTTCTGAGCACCTCTAATGTTCTTCGCTTGGAGAACACCAAGGTCTGTACCTGCAGTGGTCGTACCTTTCAAGCCATAGGTACGGGCAAGGTAGTTTTCCACCTGCTGAATTTCGGCAATAGAAAGTGCTTTGTTGTACACCAGCACTTCAGCAACATTCCAGTCTGAGAATTCAGTTGTAACACCTGCGTTGATTGTCATTGGGCCAGTGAATGAACCTGCCGCCGTGACCACATAACTCTTGCCGTTTGCACGGAAGAGTGGGTTTTGGTCAGATGCCAATTGCCAGTTGGTATTTGGGTTGGATGGCTCAGTTGCAGTCACCCAACCATTGTGAAATGCCCTAGCAGCGCTTCCGCCCCAGAAGCCCGAGAGCCAGTTGCCTGTTGCGCCATCAAAAATTCGGCCCTTGCTGGCGCCGCTGTAACGAGCAACGTGGAAGAGCGTGTATGTAGAAGGAAGCACTGTTGCAGGGAAAATAACACCATCTGAAGTTCCTCCGGTAACAGATACAACTGATCCAGCACCATTGCCGCTGATTGTTGAAACACCTGGAGTGCCCTTCACACTGATAGCTGGCCTATTGTTACCCGATGAGTCAACCCATGTCTTACGCGTTGGGTCGGTTGTTTGATAGTCACCAGCCACGTATCGAGCAAAGGGCTGACCAATGAAACTTGGGAATGCATTTACTGGTGCTGCGGCAAAGCGCAATACTGCAATGCCAGATCCACCTGCTCCACCAGTACCTGTACCTGAGCCACCACCGTTACCAGTATTTGCTACGCCGGAAGTGCCCGAGGCCGAAGCAGTACCCGCTCCACCCGAGCCATAAACCGTTGCGGTTCCTGTGATGTAACTATTTGTTCCTGCTTTTCCAAGAGCCGATGTTCCACCACTACCACCGGCAAACCCACTGGTTGATGTTCCGCCAGCACCAGCTGATGTTGAAGTACTTGCTGCACCACCATTAGATACGTAGGACTTCGCACCAATAGAAATGCCCGAAGAGAAACCAGGAGTTGCTGACACTGCTGGGCTACTTGCTCCCGCAACGCCACCTTGACCCACTGTGATAAAGATCGAGGCACCAGGTTCCACTGCTATTCCCGAAACAACAGAGGCAGCACCACCACCAGCGCCCGAGTTACCGGCACTTGCACCGCCACCGCCACCAATAATCAAAGTGTCCAGTGAAGTAACGGCATTGGGAACAGTCCAAGCACATGTTCCTACTCTGCTAAACGTCATCACAACATTGAGCCCGCTCGTCGTTCTTGTTGGCACACACGCAAATGGGTTTGTGCGAATAGCTGACGATGTGGCGTCTGGCCCTCTACCTGCAGCGTTGTTTGCTGCAACACGGAAGAGATAATCGGTTCCGCCAGAAAGACCAGTGACAGAAAGCGATGTAGTGCTTGCCGATTGTTCTTGTGACCAGGTTGAACCCGCATCGCTCGAGAATGCGACCGAGTAGCTGGTGATGCTCGACCCACCATTATCGGTAGGTGCCGTCCAGGAAACATCAACCTTGTCGTCACCAGGCGTGCCAGCAATTTTGCTCACTGCACCGGGAACAACACGCGGAGTTGCTGGGTCTGATGGCAAGGAGTAGAGACCCTTGCCAGCGGTGTTGATGGCTGCAACTTTGAAGGTGTATGCGGTTCCCTTGATGAGGCCGGTGACGGTTTGCGTGAGCAGTGCCGAGGCCGATGCACGCGCAAAAGAAGTACACGTTGTAGAAATACACGACTGTACGTCGTAGTCGGAAATAGCAATACCGCCTGTATTTACAGGGGCCTTCCAGGTCACGGCAATGCCGCCAGTGTTGTTTGCAGTAGCTGAAACATCAGTTGGCACATCAGGTTTGACGTATGGGGTTACTGCACTTTGTGTGGGCGTTGAATATGCACCCTTACCAGCAGCGTTGATTGCTGCCACTTTAAAAGTGTAAGCAGTTCCTGTTTGCAGTCCGGTCACGGTTTGTGTTGTGGCTGCAGAAGCTGACGACCGCACAAATGAAGTACAAGTTGTAGAAATACATGACTGCACGTCGTAGTCGGAAATTGCATTACCGCCATTTTTGGCAGGTGCAATCCATTTCACCTCAACACCACCAGAGGCGTTGGCAACTGCACTAATACTTGTTGGTGCATCTGGTACAACACGTGGAATTGCTGCATCGGAATTCGCGGAGAAGCCTCCAGTTCCGGCATCATTCTTTGCCGCAACCTTAAAGGTAAAGGGCGAGCCGGTTGCAAGACCGGTCACCGTGATGGTTTCACTTGGTGATGGAGTATGTGCAAAGTCGGAACACATATTTGACGCGGTACACGACTGCACCACGTAATCAGAAATAGCAGCACCACCATCATCTGGTGCAACCCAGGTCACCACTACTCCACCCGTGTTGTTAGGAACAGCAGTTGGCTTATTGGGCACGGAAGGCAACTTACGAGGAATTACGACAACAGAGTTCGATGAATATGGTCCGGTTCCTGCATCATTCTTTGCTGCAACAATAAAGGTATAAGACGTGCGCAAAGAGAGGCCGCTGAGAGTTGCGCTCAAGGTATTCGAGGTTGAGTCGGCTGCAACAGTGCATGTACTGCCAACACACGACTTCACGATGTAGTCCTTAATGGCATTCCCACCGTTATCGGTAGGTGCCTTCCATGCAACAACAACCTTGCCGTCGTTGTCGATACTTCCCGTGACGTCGGTTGGTGCACCCGGAACAGTACGTGGAGTAATAGGAGCTGAAGGCGCTGATGCTTGGCCAGTACCGATGCCGTTAGTTGCAGCAACAGTAAAGGTGTATGCGGTTCCGTTGGTGAGACCCGTCACTGTTAGTTGTGTAGCGGTACTGGCGTCATGCTCAAAGAGAGTGCACTTAGTGTCGATACATGAATTCACTACATATTTGGTGATGTCGCTGCCGTTGGCACTGGGGGCAGTCCACGTGAGGTCAACTTTCTTATCGCCCGGTGTTCCTGCAACTGCAGTTGGCCGACCTGGAACCGTACGAGGAATCTTGGGGTCAGACTCTGATGACCATGCACCTTGACCAGCGGCATTGACGGCAGCAACGCGGAAGGTATAGCCCGTTCCACTCACCACACTACTCACAAGTTCACTGGTGGAGGTTGGTGGGTTGGCCGTACGAGTAACACTTTGGCACGATGCATTCAAGCACCTCTGAACGACGTAGTTGCTAATGGCATTTCCACCATTATTCGTTGGAGCTATCCATGTAACCGATATTTGCCCAACATTATTTGGCGTACCTACTACCGCTGTTGGTGCGTCTGGCACCGTACGAGGGGTCACTGCAGCAGACTTCTCTGAATAGCTGCCACTCTTCGCCGCATTAACGGCTGCTACTTGGAAGGTGTACGCGGTTCCGTTCTTCAACCCCGTCACCGTTGTGGCGGTAAGGGCAGAAACCGAATCGGTGAACACTGTGCAAGTTGTACCTTCACACGATTGAACGATGTAGTCGGTAATTTCACTTCCGCCGTTATTCGATGGGGCAACCCACACAAGCTTCACTTCGGTATTTCCTGGAGTGCCCACTACCCCTGTTGGCACACCAGCAACGGTGCGTGGGGTCACGCTGCTTGATGCGCTTGAGTACGCACCAGTTCCCGCAGCGTTGATTGCAGCAACTTTGAATGTGTAAGCAGTTCCATTGGTCAGACCAGTGACAGTTGCTTTGCGTTCTGTAGAGACCTCGTCATTAAATGTGGTGCACCTTGTACCGATACACGACTGCACTGCGTAATCGCTAATTGCGTTACCACCGTTGTTCACAGGGGCAACCCAAGTAAGCGCTACTTGGCCTTCATCGTCAATTGTTGCAACAACGTCTGTTGGTGCATCTGGCACGGTACGAGGTGTTGCACCATTTGATGGAGATGAGTCGGCGCTCGTGCCTGCAAGGTTGGTTGCAGCAACAGTGAATGTGTATTCCTTGCCGAGTGTGAGTCCGGTAATTGTTTTTGTAGTAAATACATCAACGCCATCGTTAACAACAACACATTCTTTATCGGCACACGCCTTAAGGACGTAATCGGTAATTGCTTCGTTATTTGCAAAAGGTGCAGTCCATGTGAGTGCTATTCCGCCAGTGTTGTTTGCGGTTGCCACCACATTGCTCGGTGCATTTGGCGCACTACGCGCGACGACATCGTTTGAACCTTGTGACCATGGCCCCCAGCCAGCCTCATTGGACACCGAAACGCGGTATCTGAAGGTGAAATTGAGACTTTCAAGGTAAATTATTTGTGCCTTAGTTGCAGACACCTCTCTGGTAATCGCATCGACCCACCATGAAGAACCACATCCACTGGTGCACCACTGCACGCGGTACCCAGTAATGGCAGCGCCACCATTATCTGCTGGGTTTTTCCACTCAACGAAGGTCTGACGATTGAAGTCGGCTGTGGCCAGCAAATTGGTAGGAGCACCAGGAACTGTTCGCGGCGTAATGGCACGCGATGCATCAGACGCGGCGCCAGTGCCAATACTGTTGACTGCAGCAACGGTGAAGGTATAGGCAGTGCCGTTCTTCAATCCTGCAATTTTCGCCGAGGTATTTGTAGACGCACCGTCATTAGCGACAACGCATGATCCACCTGCACACACCTGAACCACATAGTCAGAAATAGCGAATCCACCGGTGACAGCAGGTGCAGTCCATGTGAGATTCACGGATGTGTTGTCGGGTGTGCCGTCAACTCCCGTGGGAATACCAGGAGGCGATGCAGGTACTACCTCATTTGAAGGTGACGAGTATTCGCCTGTACCAGCAGCGTTCACTGCTGCCACTTTGAAAGTCACAGCAACGCCGAGTGACAACTTTGTCACTTGCACTGATGTTGCAGTTGATGTTCCGTCTTCAAAAGTTGTACAAACTTTTGCAGCACATGACTGAATGACATAGTCAGTAAGTGTTGCGCCATTTGCATTGGGAGCAATCCATGTGACGTCGATGTTTCCTAACTTGTCGGCTACTGCACTCACTTGCGTTGGAGCACTTGGCAACATGCGTGGTGTTACAACTTCTGACGGGTCGGAGTACTTTCCTGTTCCGGCAGCATTCACTGCAGCAACAATAAAGGTGTAGCTCGTACCCACAGTGAGGCCTGAAAGCGTTGTGCTCGTTGAATCATTGAGGCCATCTTCGACGATGTCACATTTACCGGAAGTACACGCTTGTACGAGGTAGTCCGTTATTGCTGCGCCATTATTTGCTGGCGCGGTCCACGACAGAGCAATTCCGCCTGTGTTATTCACAACAGCCTTTGCTGGCGTTGGAGCATCTGGTGCCTTACGAGGCACTACCTCATTTGACGGGTCAGAGTATGCACTCGTTCCTGCCACGTTGATTGCAGAAACCTCTACGTAATACGAGGAGCCCAGTACGAAATCGTCTTTCAGAGTTGTACTCAATTCTTTGAGGTCACTCACACGTACAGGATCTAAACACTCTTGATCGGCCGAGAGACATGCACGCACGTCATAACCGGTAATTGCTGTACCACCGTTATTTGTAGGAGCAGACCAAGTTGCAACGATGCCACCCAAATTGTTCGGCGTGGCTTGCACCCCTGTTGGTGGTTGTGGCAACGTGCGCGGAACGACCGCAGCAGAAGGATCGGAATATTCGCCTGTTCCGGCAGCATTCACTGCAGCAACAATAAAGGTGTAGCTCGTGCCAACGGTGAGATTTGCCACTGATGCAACTGCGAGTTCCGATTCATCATCTGCATAAACAACGCAACCAGCATTGGTGCAAACTTTGACAACATAGTCAGTAATTTCCACTCCGCCATTAAAATCGGGTGCATCCCAGGTGACGGAAACTAACCCACGGTTCCCTACTTCGGCTACAACATTTGTAGGTGCGTCGGGAACAACGCGCGGAGTGACCGCATCTGATGGGTCTGAATAGTTTCCTATTCCCGCAATGTTGATGGCAGCAACAGTAAAGGTATACGCCTGTCCTGACTTCAGACTAGTGACCGCAAGAGCAGTAACTGACGCGCCGGTTTCTCCTACATCACTGCATGTTTCGTTAACAGCGACTGGAGTTTCATTACTTTCAGCTTCCACAAGAACTGGTTCTGTGAATTCACAAGCCGAAACGGTGTAGCCAGTAATTGCTGAGCCATTGTTCTTTTCTGGCGCGGTCCATGAAACTTCTACTCCACCTTCGTTATTGACCACAGCCACTACTGCTGTTGGTGCGGGCGGGGGTGTACGAGGGGTTGCTTCATTTGATGGTGCGGAGTAGCCGCCAAGCCCAATGGAGTTTTTGGCAGCAACTGTGAACGTGTAGGCCTTACCCAGTGTGAGTTCTTCCACAACAACAGCGAGTTCTTTCCCATCAGAAGTAGCGGCATCGGAGCACTCGCCATCGATACATGACTGGATTTCGTATCCAGTGATATCGATTCCACCGTTAGAAAGTGGTGCAATCCAGGTAACGCGAATACCTCCGGTGTTGTTGGCATCGGCTACAACACTGCGTGGTAGTCCGGGAAGGGAGCGTGGAGAAATGGCAGTGGATGCATCGGAATATGCACCCACACCAGCGATATTCTTCGCTGCAACTTTGAATGTGTACAACGTGCCAGTAACAAGATCGTTAATCGACGCCGAAGTGGTAGTGGCCGAATTGATTTGGGCAACTTCTACGCAGTTTTGCCCAGTGCAGGCCTGGACAACATAACCAGTCAATGGAGATCCACCAGTGAACTCTGGAGCACTCCATGTGAGGGCAATAACACCTTCGTCGTTTGCTGCTGCTTCAACGTTAGTTGGAGCGCCAGGCACCACACGTGGTGTTGCAGCATTTGACTCATCGGAGTATCCACCCGTGCCGGCAACATTCTTTGCAGCAACTTTGAAGGTATATGAAACACCAATTTCAAGACCCTTGATTTTTGCGAGCGGCGATGGCGACACGCCATCACTTACCACTTCACACAACGTGTCTTTGCATGCTTGAACAATGAAGTCGGTGAGTCGTGAACCACCATCAGATTCAGGAAGGTCCCATACAAGGTCGATATTTCCCAAGTTGTCGGGAGTCGCCTTCACATTTTGTGCAATGCCGGGAATCTTGCGAGGAACGGCAACGTCGGAGGCAACCGAGTACGCACCAATACCAGCAATGTTCTTTGCGGCAACCTTGAAGGTATGCGCCACGCCTGTCCTCAAACCGGTCACTGCGGCAGAGACCGTATTGCCGTCACCGTCGTCAAACACCACACAAGTGGTTCCGGCACACGACTGAACGACGTAATCGGTGATGTCTGCACCACCATTATCTGTAGGTGCCGTCCATGTAACAATGACATTTCCTTCGTCATCAATAGCAGCTTTCACTGCTGTTGGAGCACCAGGAACCGTGCGAGGCGTAATACCTTCAGATGGCAAAGAGTAAGCGCCAACACCAGCGGCGTTAACTGCAGCTACTTCAAAGGTGTACTCGGTGCCATTCTTGAGATTTCTTACTTGGGCCAATGCTTTGGCCGATTCGCCGTCTTCAAAAGTGGTGCAGGTCTCTGCCACGCAGTAACGCACAATGTAGTCAGAAATATCTGAACCGTTGTTTTGCGGAGCGGTCCAGGTGAGATTGACCAGTTCGTTTCCTGGCACACCAGCAACATTGGTTGGTGCAGCAGGTGGGGTACGTGGAACCACCACAGTTGTGGTGGTGACAAACTTTCCCGTTCCTGCAATATTGACCGCAGCAACGCGCACAAGATATTCCGCGCCAACCGTCAGGTTTTCTATGGTTGCAGATGTTTGCGTTGAAGGTTCGTGAGCAAATTGAGCCCATGCCCCACCATCTTTTTGATACTCAATGACATAATCGCTGAGCTCTGCTCCACCATTGATTTCTGGCGCTACCCATGAAACATCGAAGTTGCCTGAATTATCAGGGGCAACGACGAGGTTTGTGGGTGCGTCTGGAACAGTGCGTGGGGTGACAGTTGCGGAAGGCAATGAATAGGCGCCTGTTCCTGCTTCGTTAGTTGCTGCAACGCGGAATGTATAAGCAACTCCATTGGTGAGACCCGTAATGGTGCGTGAAGTGTCTGGTGAATTGACATCGGGTGCAACTACGCACTTATTGAGTGCGCAGTATTCCACGGTGTAATTCGTGATACCTGAGCCACCCGAAGCTTCAGGTGCCGACCAAGTGAGTGCCACTTCTGCGTTGCCAGCTGTACCTGCAACGTCAACTGGCTGACCGGGCTTCACACGCGGTGTTGTTGCCTTGGTGATGTCGGAATATGCCCCGGTACCAGCTGCGTTCGTTGCTGCCACTTGGAAGGTATATGCCTTGCCAATTTCTAAATCGATGAGCGACAGTGTTTTTGTCACTCCATCAGTTTCTTGAGTAGAGCATTGTGTGCCCAAGCAAGATTTCACTACGTATGCAGTAATGACTGATCCGCCATCAGATGTGGGAGCACCCCAGGAAACATCTACTCCACCTGTGGCATCGGGAAGCGACTTCACATTGGTGGGTACACCAGGAACAGTGCGTGGAGTAACTGCATCGGAAGGTGCTGAGTCGTCTCCAGGACCAGCGGTGTTCACTGCTGCCACTTTAAAGAAATAAGGAGTGCCGTTTTTGAGGCCTGTGACGACGGCCGGGCTCTTGGCAATGGTGTTGTCAGGAAAAGTGGTGTACTCACCATCAACAGAGGTGGAGTACTTCACTTCATAGCGAGTGATGGGCGTATTGCCAGTCACCGTTGGCGCAGTCCATGACACCGTCACCTCTCTGTCACCAGGAACACCTGTCACTTCGGTCGGTGCACGAGCAATGGTTTTAATAGCAACCGCTTCTGCGCCTGCATCAGTTTGTTCGTTGGTGACATCTACATAACTAGGTGTTACACGGAAGTCATATTCCGAGACATCATCGAGGCCAAGAACCGTGATCTTCGTATCAGTAGTTGGAGTGTGCTCGTACAGCTTCCATGTTTTCTTGTCGGTGGAATACTCCACTACGTAGTCGTCGAGGTTGGTGGTATCGGTAGGTGCCGTCCAAGTGAGGTCAATTGACTTTTCGTCTTTTTGCTTTGCCTTAATTGACTTCGCACTCAAAATTCCTACATTGACACCTGCCGCATTTTTACCTTGCAAACCGTACGTACGAGCAAAATAGTTTTCCATTTGCTGAATTTGTGCCAATGTAAGTTCGTCCTCGTAAACGAGAACCTCGGCAACTTGCCAGTCTGATGTGCGCTTCGGCCCACCATTGCTGCCATTCACAGTGAGTGGCCCGCTAAACGACATGCCATTTGTTTTCGTAGAAACCTGCACACCATTAGCGCGATAAACGGTATTTTTGTCGGATGACAACAACCAGTTGCTGTGTGATTCGCCACCACCATCTTTCATGACCGAGTTGTGCTTCGCTACACCAACTTGACCGTCATCGAAACCTGAGTACCAGTCACCTTTTGCACCCACAATGATGCGACCTTGATTCTCACCTGCGTAACGCGATACATGGAACAAGGTGTATTTCTGCGGCAGCACTGCGTCTGGGAATGTAACGGCATCGCCTGTACCGCCAGCAACAGCAACAATATTTCCTGTTGCCCCGTTGCCAGTTCCTACTTCAATCTTTGGTGCACCTATTACATCAACTGCATGACGATCACTTCCTGAAGAATCGACCCAGGTTTTACGTGCGCCGTCTTCAGACTGATAATCGCCCGCTACATAACGTGCAAATGGTGTTCCAAACGATGCAGGGAAGGCATTGAGTGGGTCGGTTGCATAACGGATAACAACCACACCTGAACCGCCTGCACCACCTGCAGTGTTATCGGCTACTGAACCGCCACCATTACCAGTTGATGTTGCTGCCGTTGCAGCAGTGGTGTCGGTAGCAACACTGCCACCGGCACCGTAAACAATTTTTTGTCCACTGAAATAGTTTGAGTAACCAGATTTACCAGCGTCGCCACCAGCGAATCCGTCGGTTGCATTTCCACCCTTGGCGGCCTTACCGCCGTTACCAACAATTTCCGTTTCACCAATGAGCACAGAGGAATCGAAACCATTTCCTGCAGCAACATCGGGACCGCTGGTAGCGCCAGTGCCACCTTGGCCAACTGTGTTGACAATTTTCGCGCCCGGTTCAACAGAAATACCGTTGAGCATTGAGCCACCAGCTCCACCACCGGCACTTCCTCCCTGGTTCGCACCACCGGCTCCACCGCCAACAACCAACGTGTCAATAGAGGTCACTCCAGCTGGCACAATCCATGTGCAACTTTCTTCTGCGCTAAAAGTAAGCACTGTGTTGGTGCCGACTTCTGCAGATGATGGAGCGCAAGGTGCTAACTCGGTACGTACTTGCTTTGAGGGTTCAGAATATTCACCGGCGCCCATTTTGTTCACCGCTGCAACTTTGAAACTATATGAAGTTCCGTCTTTGAGACCCGTCACCACTTTGTCGGCACCCAACACACCTGGGATCCAAGTTGAACCACCATTTGATGACTGCAAAACCTTGTAACTGGTAATTGCGCTACTGCCATTGGGAAGTGGTTCTACCCAATCCAAAGCAACCGACTTCGCTCCCGAAGTTCCCACAACGTCGGTAGGAGCGGCTGGCAAAGTAGAGAACGCACGAACGGGGCGTACACCAAAGTTACTTGCGCGATCTGCGGCCGCAGGTTGGCTATCGGCTGCTGCAAAGTTCAGTGCAACAGGTTCACCATCAGTGGAAAAAGTAGAGCTCCAGTACGTTTCAGCAGTGAAGTTGGTGGAGCACAAACCATTTGCTGGGCAATTAAAAAGATCTTTACTTTGAGAGAGTGCTACCAATTCATCTTGTGATGGCAAAAACCAGTCGTCAAGACCATTGAACACCAAATTGTCTGCTAGTTGCATTGCATTGAGTTCGTCACCCGACCTGCAAGACTTTCCAGCAATCTCTGTATTGCTTTTTCCCGTACCAATTTCGGCATCATTTTTACCATCGGCACAGTTTTCTGCCGCGAAACCGTTAAGTGGTGCAGCTTCTAAGTAGTAGTCGGGACGCGCATTACCTTCAGTTTCTGGGGTAATAAACACAATTCCGCCGCCTGGACCAATATCTCCAACAACGCACGCGCCGCCATCGGCACACGCAATGTCGGCAGGAGTCAGTTCACTATTGCGTTGGCGACTATCAGATGAACTGCCACAGCCAGCAAGGCCGGCAGCCATAACAGCAACGATGCCAAAAGCAATAAGGGCAACTGGTTGGCGCAGTGTTGAACGTTGTGAAGTGCGGTCGAGAATTTTCACTTGAATGACCTCACTGGACGTACGAAGCGGATTGTTTTTTGCGGCTCATTAAGTGGTTCGCTGCCTTCAACAAAGTTCATAGACACCGCATCGCCTGCACCTCCATGTGAGGAGCTCCAATAAGTGCTAGCGGCAAGATCAGCTGCACATTGCCCCTCCCCGCAGTCTGCAAAGAGTTCGCGTTGCGCGTATAGTTCCGCGAGCTCATCTTGTGACGGTAAGAACCAATCGTCTTTGCCACCGGCACGAAGCTGATCGGCAAATTTTGCCGCGAACATCGATGTCTGATCTTCACCTGCGGCACACCCTGCAACGATCGCGGCGGTATTTTCCTTACCCATTCCAATTGCAAGGTCTTCAGTGACCAACATTGTGCTTCCACAACCCCACGACAACGCCCATGTTGCCGGCGCAGCTTCAAAGCACTGTCCGGTGTTATTTCCTGCAGTTGACGCATCGATGAAGACGACTCCACCACCTGGGCCCGTATCTCCTACCTTCGCAGTGCACTTCACTTCGGGTGCAATGAATTCAGTTGTCGTTGTTATTTCTGGGGCAACTGTTGTAACGCCAACTGCAGTTGTCGTGGTGTCACCAAACACTGTCGTTGTTGTTTCACCTGGCACTGTTGTTTCTGGTACTCCCAATTTCACAGGGTTATCGGGTAACGGAATGGAGGGACCTGTTGGGTTGAGTTTGTCGACATATTCAATGGCGCCAGGTTCAGTTGATTGGAGACCCTTTGGAATCGGCATCAATACATTGGTGAAGAACCAACGGCGTTTTCCTTTGCTGTTTTTTCCACAGACAGAAAAGACTCCAACTTGTTTACGATTTCCTCCAAGCTTGATACAGACCCAGTTTTTTTCTTTTGCAACTGAGTACCAAAATTTTCCAGTGGGCAACGTTGCACACACCACCTTTTGTTTTGAAATGGTCTTTACCTGACCAGCCGTCTTACATTTTGTTCCCGCAACCAAAGTGGAGTTGCGTTGGCGAGTGTCGGACGATGAACTGCCACAACTCACGATGCCTGCGCCTAAGGCAACAGAGAGAACAAGCGCCACGGCCACACGGGACGAAAACGGGCGTCGTTTGACAGAATTGCCATGATTAAACATGGATTCATCTTACTTCTGAATCTCATGGTTACCAGTCGGCCCCATCTGGGGCAAAAGGTTGAATTACAAGGCGGCGACGACGTCGACCACAAGAACGAGGTCAGTATTCGCTGGCAACTTCATTTCTGTATTGCCTTCCGGTCCAAATGCGTCTGCAAAAGGAATGGTCATTTGACGCCTTCCTCCCACTTTCATCCCAGGAACACCCTTCACGATGCCTGGCAATGAGCCACCCTCTTCCAAGGTGAGGCTCACCGGAGCACCCTCTGGCCAAGTACTCGTAATTTTCTCGCCGGTATCGCCGCGGTACGCCACAATATGAAGAGCAACGGTGTCGCCCGCAGCAACGGCATCGCCCTTGCCCTCAATGAGTTCTTTACTTTGCAAAGTTGACGATGCTGCCGCTCCGGCAATGGTGAGTTGAGGTTCATCAGCTGGGTCAGTTGCGGGAATGATTCCTGCCATTTCCACCACGAACGACAACGCAGCACCTGGCTTAATTATGTCTCCCGAACCCGAATCGCCATACGCAAGGTCTGCAGGGATATCGAGTTGACGCATGCCGCCTGTTTTCATTCCTAAGAGACCTTCATCCCAGCCTTTGATGACTTGGCCTTTGCCCAACGTGAAGCTGAAGGGACTTGAACCAAAGTTGCCATCGAAACGTGTGCCGTCGGAACTCAACACGCCCACATAGTGAACGGCAAGAAGGTCGCCCGCTACTGCGCCAACGCCCGAACCTTCAGTGATGTCGGTGATGACCAACTTGGTGGGAGTTACTTTTGGCAGAGTTACTTTTGGCTCTGCAGTTGATGCAGTGTCAGTTGCACTTGATGCATCATCTACTGCGGTGTCTGCAGTTGCTGGCACAGTGTCGCTGCTTGAGGAATCGCTTCCGCAAGAAACAAGAGATGAACCACCTGCAAGAAGTGCTACAACAAGAACAACGCTACGACGATTTTGAAAACGTGACATCCGACGACGCTACCCGACCGCCTATATAAATAGGTATGTCAAACATCAAATTTGGCCAATTCTTACTTAAGGAAAAACCCACGTAATGCCCGCGCCATTTCGCGTCGATGTGGAGCGCCCGAGGGCAACATATCGACCATGGTGATTGAAGTGTGAATATGTCCGCGAGCTTCCACGTGTTCTACCTTCACACCTGCTTGCATGAGCGCACGCGCATACGCATTGCCTTCATCGCGTAAAGGGTCGAACTGGCATGTCACCAACATTGTTGGCGGCAACCCTGCGAGTGAGGCAGCAAGTAACGGTGAAGCTTGCGGGTTCTTACGTTGCTCTGGAGTGGCATAGTGATTCCAAAACCATTCCATGAGCGACTTAGTGAGAATAAAACGCTCTCCATTTTCTTTGTGTGAGGCGTGCTGTTGCGAGCCATCAGTAACGGGGCACAATAAGAGCTGACCGCTGAGGTGTGGCCCACCTATGTCGCGAGACATTTGTGCAGTTACTGCAGCAACGTTGCCACCGGCACTCCACCCAGCAACTGCAATTTGATCTGCAATGCCGCCAAGTTCAGCAGCATTGGCGTGCACCCATTTCAGTGCCGCAAAGCCATCTTCCGCTGCAGCAGGAAATGGTGCCTCTGGAGCGTGGCGATAGTTCACCGAAATAATGAGCGTGTTCGACTGTGCACACAAGTCGCGACACAGTGGGTCATCTGATGTGTGGCTACCAAACACCCAACCACCGCCGTGGAAATACACAGCAATAGGGTGTGGGCCAGGTGTTGCAGGGCGATACAACCGATACTGCAACTCGCCATCGGCGCCTTGCAGAACTCCGTCGGTGATTTCGCCAACTTCAGGGCCACTCGGGCGCATAGCCGAAGATGCTTCGGAGAAAGCACGAGCCTCGGTGGGGCTCATCGTTTCCATTGCCGGCAAATTGAGTGTTGAAATGAAGTCAAGCACCATGTCGACGTCGGGCTGCACTTGGCGTACCAAGCCATCGTTGCACTGCTTCTTGGTTGAGCCAGCGAGTTCAAACCCGAGGAAGCCCTTGTTCACCACTTCCTCGCAGGCCATGCGATAGCGACCCACACCTCCTATATAAGGAAACATCACGCGCGGTTTACCAGGAACGTTCGCACCCATGTACCACGAGTTGGCTTCTTGGAAAATGGTGATATCGGCACAGTCGGTGCAATGCACTCGCCAACCTTCTTCAGCAAGAGGAGTTGGCTCAATAGTGTCGAAGCCATTCTCACGCATATGCACCAATGTGTCGCGAATCCAATCGACATGTTGCTCAATAGACACCATCATGTTCGACAACACCGACGGGCTGCCTGGCCCCGTGATCATGTACAAGTTGGGGAAACCAACAGAGGTGAGGCCCAAGTAAGTGAGTGGCCCATGTTCCCATTTGCTCTTGAGAGTGACACCGTTTTTACCGGTGATGTTGGCGCTCACAATGGCGCCAGTCATTGCGTCGAAACCAGTGGCGTACACAATTGCATCAAACTCCATTGACTCCTTGCCAAAGTCAATTCCTGTTTCCGTAATGCTGCGTATAGGGCTTGTATTCAAATCAACAAGTCGCACGTGTGGTTTGTTGAATGTTTCAAAATACCCCGTGTCCATACACGGACGTTTTGTTCCATAGCCATGTTTGTATGGGCTCAACAGCTCAGCAACTTCAGGGTCTTTTACTACTGAGCGCACTTTCATGCGCATGAACTCGGCAACAACATCGTTCGCCTTGCGATTAATTGCAGAATCCATGAAGGTATTGCCCAAAGACAACAGCTCACCTTTCTGCCACGCTTTTTCCAGCATTGCAAAGGCTTCTTCTTGTGTTACCGACAATGCAGAAACAGTGGAATCTTCCAATGGCACACCCGTACCTGAATAGCGAGCTTCATGTTCATACGTTGCGCGATCGGCTTTTAAACGCTCAACACGATCTTGCGGAGGGGGCCCGTTGAATGCGGGCATTGAAAAGTTTGGTGTGCGCTGAAAGACCACAAGTTCTTTGGCTTGTTCAGCAATATGAGGTATCGATTGAATACCCGATGAACCGGTTCCAATGACCGCAACACGCTTGCCCGTGAAATCGACACCTTCATGTGGCCAGCGGCCAGTGACGTACACATTGCCTGTGAATTTTTCAGTTCCATTGATGTCGGGCTCTTTTGGCACCGACAAGCAGCCCGTTGCCATTACATAGTGTTGGCAAGTAATTGTTTCGCCAGTTGATGTATGAATGTTCCACCGTTTCGTAGCTTCATTCCACTGCGCTCCATCAACACGCGTTTTGAATTCAATTCCCGAATACAGGTCGTGTTTCTTCGCAACGAATTGTGCATAGCGGAGAATCTCTGGTTGAGCCGCATGTTTTTCTGACCACTGCCATTGCTCATGAAGTTCGGGGTCCCATGTGTATTTATAGTCAGTGGTAGCAATATCGCAGCGTGCCCCGGGGTACCTATTCCAGTACCACGTGCCGCCCACATCATCGCCTGCTTCAAGCACGCGATAGCTAAAGCCCGTTTTACGCAGTTCATGCAGCAAGTACATTCCCGCAAAGCCAGCACCTACAACAACAACATCAACATCTGACTGCGCCATCACTGCCCCCTCATATATAGGCCACGGCGAATCCCCCGATACGCCTCCCACAGTCTCTCAGATCTGAAGTGCCTCCTCAACATCAACAAATTTCACAGGTATGGCCAAGATCGACAAGCCACGAAAGGAGCGTGTTGCACCCGACGAAGCCCGCGAACGTCTCACCAATGCCACCATCGAACTCCTCAAAACTGAGCCCATTCCCAAAGTCACCACTCGCCGCATTACAGAGGTTTCGGGTCTCAGCCTCACGGCCATTGCCCGCATCTTTGGCGACCATAGCCGGCGCCGGCATTGCTACATCGTTTACGGTGCAGTAACTCTTTGTGAAATCATCGCGAGAACTTTGTCGAGCACAGTATTCAGTGCTTCAACTTCGTCTGCGGAGAAACTACTCACCAACTGCGTGGCGTGTTGCGAAATACGCTCAATTGCTTGATCAGCAATTTTTCTCCCTTGAGGAGTGAGCCGCACTAGTGAACTACGCCGGTCATTCGGATCGTTTTGACGAATGATATGGCCCATTTTTTCAAGTTGTGTCAGACGGTGAGTAAGACCACTCGGCGACACCATTGCTGCAGATGCAATTTCAGTGGGAGTAAGCACTCCATTTTTTCCATTGCGTCGCAAGGTAGCAAGCACATCAAATTCACCAAGGTTGATGCCCAGGTCGGCGATTTTGTCAGACGTTTGGCCCATGGTTGTTGTGGCAATAATGTCGAGTTTCAGACCAACGCCCATAGCTTCAAAGTTCAGGTCGGGGCGCTCTGTAGCCCATGTTTCCAGGGTTTCGCTGATTAGTTGCTGAGGATCCACGTCTTCATCTTAGCCATTTATTTTGACTTCAAACAATTTGAAGTCGTACTATTCGGCATGGCGTTTATTTTAGGGAATATCAATGGCAGAGCAGTTCTTGTTGATGGCGACAATTACTTCGATATTGAGAGCATAAGTAATGGTGCAATCTCGAGTAACCCAATGGATGCCATTACAAAACATTCAGAGTTGCACGCATTGTCGGCACAACTTCATGCAGCAACTCCAACAGGCAAAGTTTCCGGGGTCACACTTGGACCACCTATCACTCAGCCAAAAAACTGTTTTGCCGTCGGCCTCAACTACAAGAGTCACGCCGCAGAGTCGGCAATGGAATTACCTACGAACCCCCTTGTGTTCACAAAGTTTCCTTCGTGCCTCGTTGGCCCCACTGCCGATGTTGAATTGCGTTCTGACGCAGTTGACTACGAAGTGGAGCTTGTTGTTGTCATCGGCACTGCCGGTAAAGATATTGACGCATCAGATGCCTGGAGCCACGTTGCAGGCGTCACCATAGGCCAAGACATCTCTGACCGCATGGTGCAGTTCGCTGCACAACCACCGCACTTTGATTTAGGTAAATCTTTCGACACCTTTGGCCCCATTGGACCATTCATGTACTCCACCGATCATTTCTCGAACCTCAATGACTTCACACTGGAAACGCGCATTAACGACGAAGTACGTCAAAGCGACACCACAAAGAATCTCATTTTCGATGTGCCATATCTCATTCAGTATCTGTCGCACATCACCACGCTGTCACCTGGAGACATCATTTTCACCGGAACGCCCGATGGTGTTGGCGCTGCCCAAGGAAAATTTCTTCGTGATGGAGATGTCATTACTACCACCATTGGCGGACTCGGCACTATGACTAACACTTGCCGTCGCGTGAGCAACTTCAACAAAGGAAACTAACAATGGCACTGAATGGTCTTCTCGATATTGAATTAGCGGTCAAGAACCCACAAGAATTAAAAGATTTTTGGCTGAAGAACGGTCTCATTACTGACGCATCAGGATCTCTTGGCACTGCTGACAGAAAAAAACAAATCAACATTGTTGAAGACACATATCGACACCTGTCTGCAATGCATCTCAGTTGCGAAAACGAAAGCGACTTGGCTCTCATTTCTCGCAATCTCACCGACATGGGCGTGTCATCAGTAATTCAAGGCACAACCCTCACCTGCACAGACCCTATTTTCGGGCATCAGATTCTGATTGAAGTAGGTAAACCCACTCCTCTCACAGCTCCCCCCGTCAGAACTCTCAACGGTCCGGGCAATGCAGTACGTGTTGGTGAACGAGCCGATGTATTGGGTGAAACTTCTCCCAGGCCACCTCGTCGTTTGGGGCACGTTGTGCTCGGCACTCCACACTTTGAAAAGGCAACTGACTTCTACGTCAACGGTTTGGGTTTCAAAGTGTCTGACCAAGTGCTCAACGGTTTTGCCACCTTTATGCGCGTAGAGACCGATCACCACAACCTCTTTATTCACCCTGGCTTCACCAGTCATATCAACCACTACGCATTAGAAGTTGACGATGTCGACGCAATTGGCAAAGCCGGAATGGCAGTACTCGCCGACCGCCCCGATGCAAACGTTGTGGGCATTGGTCGCCACAACTTAGGTGCAAACATATTTTGGTATCTCACCGACCCTTCCGGAAATATGTTTGAGTTCTTCTCCGACATGGACCAAATTACCGACGACGAAGACTGGGAGCGCAACCACTGCAAGCGCGACTGGGAAGGTGCCGATGGCCCAGCTGGTTTCTCAGTGTGGGGGCCAAAAGAGCCAGAAAGTTTTATTAACCAACCCGACTTGCTTGAAATTGCGGCTGCCCGCGAAGCACGCGGACTCATTTAGGAGTTGTTATGGACCTAGGAATTCGTGGTCGCCATGCCATTCTTCTCGCATCTAGTCGAGGCCTCGGCAAAGCATGTGCAGAAAGCCTCGCTCGCGAAGGTGTCAACGTTGTCATTAATGGTCGCACAGAAGCAGACGTGCACAATACGGCGAGTGAACTTGCCGCGAAGTACGGCATTTCCGCAAGTGCGGTTGTGGGCGATTCATCGACAGAAGAAACACAATTACTTCTGCTTGAAGCCTGCCCACAACCCGACATCATTTTATTAAATGGCGAAGGACCTGCACCGAAGTTTTTCCAAGATATTTCAGAAGATGATTTCTCACAATCTCTACAAAAAACTCTCATTGGCCCACTGATGTTCGTGCAGCGCGTTACCCCTGGTATGTGCGAACGGCGCTTCGGGCGCATTGTTGCCATTAGCTCTGCAATGGTGAAATCTCCCCACTCTGCAATGTCGCTTTCACATGGCCCACGCCTTGGTCTCACTGGAGTCTTAAAAGGACTCTCGAAAGATCTTGCACAATTCAATGTGACGGTGAATCAATTGCTCCCCGAACGTTTCGATACCTACCGACAAGAACAAATGGCGCAAGTCATGATGCAGGTTCGTGGTATCACCTATGAAGAGGCACGCGCCGACCAAGTGAAATCAATTAAAGCTGGCCGCCTGGGTCGCCCTGAAGAGTTGGGCGATGCTTTTGCCTTTTTGTGTTCCGCCCAAGCGGGTTACCTCAGCGGGCAAAACATTCAACTCGACGGCGGCAGCTATGAAGGCGTTTTCTAGAAAGCCATCCATGACCACTGACATTCTGATTGTTGGTGCTGGCCCTGTTGGGCTCACCGGCGCACTACTTGCACACGAGCTTGGGCTCTCGGTGCGTATCGTCGACCGTCGACCTTCCACTCAACGTGCACCAGCTGCTCACGTCATTAACGCCCGCACGTTTGAAATATGGCAACAAATTGGTCTCGACGTGGCCGCCATTCGTTCGCACGCACAAACGCCGGAAAAAGCGGGCCATGTTCATTGGGTGACGCGGCTTGGTGAGACCGTTATTGGAACTCTCCCCTATGAGCAACAAGGCCACAACAATTTAGAAATCACGCCAACACCATTAAGGAACCTTTCCCAGCATCGTCTTGAGCCACTTCTCACTGAAGAGCTCCGCCAACGAGGTATCGCTGTTGAGTATTCAAGTAGTTACGTCTCACACGCTCAAACCGCTAGTGGGTTTACTTCCACCGTTCAGGTTGGTGATGCTCTCAGCAATATTGAGAGCACTTGGCTCATTGCTTGTGATGGTGCGTCTAGTTCTGTTCGTCAGAACATAGGTATTGCAATGGACGGCCCCGACAACTTGCAGCAGTTCAATATGTTCCACTTCCAAGCAGACCTCGCTGCACTCGTTGGCTCGCATCCTGGAATTTTGTATTGGATCTGTGACCCATATTCAGGTGGCGCACTTGTTTCCCACGGTGGCGACAATGAATGGGTGTACATGATGCCCGCCGACGGGGTGAGCACAGAACCATTCACCGATGAAGAATGCTTTACTCACATTCGCCGAGCACTAGCCCCGACAGACTCTCAGATCACATTGCTGCGTCAATCGTCGTGGACCATGACATCGCAGTTAGCCCAGTCGTACCGTCAGGGCTGCGTCTTTCTTGCTGGCGATGCAGCACATCGCTTCCCACCAACCGGCGGCATGGGCCTCAACACCGGTGTTGGCGATATTCATAACCTGCTGTGGAAAATTTCCGAGGTTGAGCGTGGAAGCGCAGATGATGAACTACTCGACTCTTACGAATCTGAACGGCGCCCCATTGCAGAGCGCAATGCTCAGGCGAGCTTAGAAAATGCTTTCAAGATGTTTGATGTCTTTATGGCACTCGGCGTTGACGCCGACAAAGCAGTGTCAGCTAAGAATCTTGAAGCGGCGTTGAACTCCACAGAGTCGCTCGCTTCAATTAAAACTGCAATCATCAACCAAGCAACGCACTTCAATATGATTGGCCTACAAATTGGGTACCGCTACTTGAGTGAGCACTCCACGACTCCACTAGAAGTACTGACCGATGAACTCATCACTACCTATCGGCCCAGTGCTGAGCCCGGAAATCGTCTACCTCACGGCTGGCTCGAACGTAATGGCGAAACCATTTCGTCACTTGATCTTGTTCCACTTCGCTCGCACATCGTGATAGGTGGGGCACAATATGTGGGCGAAGACTGTGACGTTCGCTTGGGAACCGACTTCACTGATTCCAACAATTGGTGGTCTTCTACGTTGCAGTTACTTCCCCATCAAGCACTCGTCGTACGACCCGACCAGCACATCGAACAGATTCGCGGCTAATTAGTTTCCTGTGCTTTTCTAAGCGCCTTGTTTGCGCGATGGCAAGAACTTCAGAGCACACAAGCCACCGATAAACGCCACTGCCGCACCAGTGAATGTTGCTGCATGAAAACCATGCATGAATGCATCGCTTACAGCGCCTCGAATTGCCCCTGCGGCTTCAGCCGTGGGGGCATTGGCGGCAACCGCAAACCCAGCTCCGGCTGATTCCTTTGCAAGTGCCACAGCTTCTTCTGGCATGTTGAAACCACTAATGAGTGAGCCCAGCTTGGGACCATACAGCGAAGCGAAGATAGAGCCACAGATAGCGACTCCTAAAGTGCCACCTACTTCTCTACTTACATCGTTTATTGCTGATCCAACTCCCGCACGTTCAGCAGGCAATTCACCCATCACCGCATCGGTCGCTGGTGAGGTCACTAAGCCAAGTCCAGTTGCTAAAAACAACATGCCAATCACAATGGGGCCCCAATAGGCAGCATCAGCACCGCTGAAACCCATAATGACGAGGCCAATGCTCATATTGGTGAGGCCCATTGAAACCACTCTTTTTGTTCCAAATTTGAGCGCTAATCGAGCCGCTATGGGCGCAGTTATTCCCGCGCCAAAAGCAAACGGCAATGTGTGGACTCCCGAGGACAACGTGCTGTACCCACGAACGAATTGAAAATACTGCGTTACCAAAAAGATGAATCCAAACAGCACGAAAAATGCAATGCCAATGGACCCCGTCGCTGCAGATACTCGCGCATTACGAAATACACGCACATCAAGCAGTGGCTCTTTCGCTTTCAACTCAAATTTAATGAACACTGCAAATAACAATGCCGCGGCCGCAAATGAGATCAGAGTTTCACCACTCAACCACCCACGGTGCGGACCCTCAATCACCGTAAAGACCAAGAGCCCAACCATTGCGATAGACAAAAAGAAACCCGGCAAATCAATTCCACGTGGGTTGGGGTCTTTTGATGAAGGAATGAGAATTGCACCAAGAATCAGCGCAATAATTCCCACGGGCAAGTTGATGAGAAAAATTGAGCCCCAATAGAAGTGCTCAAGAAGTAGCCCACCCGAGATTGGCCCAAAGGCAACGGCCATTCCCGACACTGCAGACCACACACCAATTGCTTTGGCCCGCTCTATTGGGTCACGAAAGATGTCGATGATGATTGCGAGTGTTGCGGGAAAAATTGCCGCTGCACCAATTCCCATTGCACCGCGCGCAATGATGAGAGACGAAGTTGATTGTGCGAAAGATGCCCACACCGAGCAACCCACAAATGCCACCATGCCAAATTGAATGAGACCCTTGCGCCCGAGCTTGTCTCCAAGAGCACCAAAAGCGAGAAGTAGACACGCAAACACCAATGCGTACGAATCGACAATCCACTGCAGCCCACTTGTTGAAGCACCAAGTTCAGTTGACAGAGTTGGCAATGCAACGTTGATGATGAGGTTGTCGACCACCACCATAAAAAGGCTGATGCAGAGCACCGGCAATACGAGCCAACGGCGGGCCTGGACCTGGGGATTCGGGTGAATATTCATACTTGACAGTGTCTAGTAGGAAAACTGGATAGTGTCAAGTTATGTCTGTAGCAACGACCGACCCATTGCGCAGGGTGGTTCTCGATGCAGCTGTAGCCATTGCCCGCGATGAAGGCCCCGATGCCATTTCACTGCGCAAAGTCGCTCGCGATGCTGGCGTTTCACATCAAGCGCCGTACCACCACTTCGGTGATCGAGCCGGAATCTTTGCCGCAATCGCCGAGGAAGGTTTTTACAAACTCTCCGAAGCACTCATTCTCAGCCGCTCTCAGGGAATGAGCGCAATGTGCGAGGCATATGTTCGCTTCGCACTTGATCACGCTGGGCACTTCCGCGTAATGATGCGCAACGACTTATGCGATTTACAGAATTACCCCAGTGCAGTTTTGCAAGCCGATCGTGCATTCAATCTTTTGCTTGAAGATGTCACCGCAGAACTTGGCGCAGATGCCAGTACCGAAGAAATCAAAGCACACACGGCTTATTTATGGTCAGTTGGGCATGGGCTCGCCACACTGCTTCTCGATGGGCCTCTAGAGAAAAAACTAGAGGGAATTGCCGACGTCAACGTGCTCATAGCGCACGTTGCGCGTCTCGCAACTGCTTCGATGCCTCAATGATTTCAATGGGCGAACACAATAGGCTTGCATCGTGAGCGATGTTGCGAGAAACACCCATACAGATGAGTTCGCCGTTGAAGCACACGGGCTTACCAAGCACTACGGAGACGTTGTGGCGCTTGACGGTCTCGATCTCTCGGTACCAGCGGGATCAGTCTTAGGTCTTCTGGGCCCGAACGGTGCAGGTAAGACCACTGCAGTTTCCATTCTCACCACGCTCATTGCACCCGATTCCGGAACGGCTCGAGTAGCCGGCGCCAATGTATTAACGGAACCGCAACGCGTGAGATCGTTAATTGGATTGTCTGGTCAATATGCCGCAGTTGATGAACATCTCACCGCGATGGAGAACCTCGAGATGATCGGGTGTTTGTATGGGATGCGCCGTCGGGCATCGCGTAAGAAAGCGAGTGAACTCATTGAGCGATTTCGATTAAGCGAAGCAGCCAACCGACCACTCAAAACTTTCTCTGGTGGAATGAGGCGGCGCATCGACCTCGCCGGCGCACTGCTTGCCGACCCTCCTGTTCTCTTTCTTGATGAGCCGACAACCGGGTTAGATCCACGAAGTCGAGGTGAATTGTGGGATGTCATTCGCGAGCGTGTTGAAGCTGGCACCACGGTTATTCTCACAACGCAATACCTTGAGGAAGCCGATCAATTAGCTCACGACATTGTGGTAATTGATCACGGACGTGCCATCGCACGCGGTACCTCACAAGAATTGAAACGCCGTATTGGAGGCGAGCATCTCGATATTCACCTCGCATTACTGAGTGACCTCTCGCGTGTGGAAGACATTGTTCGCCCGTTTGCAATTGGGGCCATTCGCACTGAAGACCAAGATGCTCTCATTTCCATTCCCGTCGCCAAAGGCGTGGAGGCCCTCGGTTTGGTGATGGTAGAACTCACCGCACAAAACGTAGAGATTCTTGACATCGGTTTGCGACGACCAACCCTCGATGACGTGTTCATGGAACTCACCGGCAAAAAGACGAAGGAGGAAGAATCGTGATCAGAATGATTCGTGATGCCATCACCATCGCCCGACGAAACATCATCCGCATTAGTCGAGTGCCAGAAGTAATGGTCTTCGTCATTATTCAGCCACTGATGTTCGTTCTGCTTTTCGCCTACGTGTTCGGCGGCTCAATAGATATTCCTGGAGGGAACTATCGCGAGTTCCTCATTGCTGGCATCTTTGCCCAAACTGTGGTTTTTGGTTCCACGTTTACTGCGTCGGGTTTAGCTGAAGACGTACAGAAAGGGCTCATCAACCGATTCCGATCGCTACCGATGTCACGCTCGGCAGTAGTAGCGGGTCGTACCGCAAGTGATGTTGTGTACAACTTGCTATCGGTCATCATCATGTCTTTGGCCGGGTTTGCTGTGGGTTGGCGCATACGAGGCTCAATACTCGATGCTGTGGTTGCCTACTTGTTGTTACTTTTCTTCTCGTATTCATTTTCATGGGTCATGGCGTGCCTCGGATTAATTGTTCCCTCGCCAGAAGTGGTGAACAACGCCACCTTCATTGTTCTTTTCCCATTGACTTTTATTGCAAACACTTTTGTTCCGTCCGACAGTTTGCCAGGGGTACTGAAAACCGTCGCTGAATGGAACCCCGTGTCAACCTTGACGCACGCTGTTCGTGTTCGTTTCGGAAACCTGCCGGCCGAAACTCCTGAGCCATCGGCGTGGCCATTACAAAACGCAATGTTGTATTCCCTTGCCTGGGCAGTTCTCTTAATTGTTATTTTTGCGCCTATTGCAACACGGTTGTATCAGCGCACCGGAAAACGTTAAGAATGTTTCAAGGAATTGTTGAGAAAACTCAAACCCTGATCAAGACTCTTTTTGGTACGCGTTCAGACTGGCGCCTCACTAAGCCAGCAATGCCACATCTTCCTAAAGTGACCTACATCTGGATAGGTCCTGTCATGGCAGTATTCACGATCTTTATTGGATGGTTTGCATTCACCAAAACAGTCGGCGATGGTAATGCCGCTTTCGCATTATTCATCGGGTCGGTTTCCATCATGATGATGACGTGGAGCAATCTTCTCTCCACTCGCATATTGCCACTTGAACAAATTTTCGGTGGCGTTGACCGCATGTACGTTTGGCACCGTTGGCTGGGGGCACTCTCTGTCGGTGCAATGTGGCTTCACTTAGAAATGGTTGACGACGTAAAGGGAATACGTGGAGCGTCTCGAAACGTGGCCGATGCTGCAGAAGATCTTGCCGAAACAGGATCAACTCTTCTCTACATTCTTGTGGGTATCAGTCTCCTGCGCTGGATTCCTACCCGTTGGTGGCGCCTGACCCACAAGCTTCTTGTTCTGCCATACGCATTTTCGTGTTGGCATTTTTATACATCCACAAAGCCCTATGCGAATGCTTCACTCTGGGGTGCATGGTTTACCGGATTCATGCTTCTGGGTCTTGCAGCTTGGTTGTATCGCGTGTTGTGGCGCGACATTTTTCGTAAGGGCAAACTCTATGTTGTCTCTCATATTGAGCAGACGGGTAACGTGCTCACAATTGAAATTGAACCAGTTGGTGCTGCACTCAAATATCAGCTAGGGCAGTTTGCATTTCTGACGATGAAAGTGCCTGGCTTGCGAGAACCGCACCCTTTCACCATCGCGTCTTCACCTGATGAAAAATGTCTTCGATTTGTCATTCGCGATCTCGGCGACTGGACTCATCGCCTCGCTTCTTCGCTTGCCGTTAACGACCGCATCGTGGTGGAGGGCCCTTATGGCCACTTAGCGCCCATGCCTCATCACCCTGTTGACCACGTTATTTGGGTCGCTGGTGGAGTGGGCATTACCCCTTTCCTTGGGACATCTATCTCACGTCTCGTTGATGATGGCCCCACTCCGCACCTTTTCTATTGCGTTCCGTCGCGCCACAATGCTCCTGCGATTGAAGTGCTAGAAATGGCAGCTCGCGAAGGGCGAATTCATTTGCACGTGCACGCATCGGATGAAAAAAATCGCATACAACCACAGCATGTGACCGCAGCTATAGGTGGCGGAGAATTGCACAACGCACACATTGTGATGTGCGGCCCCGACTCTCTCGTGAAATCGATGAAGATCGGCCTGCGACAACACGGCGCTCGTCATTTGCATGTCGAAGGTTTTGACATGCGTAGTGGAATTGGGCCCGATTTATCGAGATATTTAGACGACGTAGTGAGAACTCAGCTACATCGACTGAGTGCTAAAAAATAGTTATTCAACGCGCAGGCTGGAGATTGCGCGCGCACTACCTGGCCTACGACTTGCGGATGACACCATCTTTTACTGCTGCCGCAGCAACCGCTGGGGCAACACGTTCAACAATTGTTCGGTCGAACACTGATGGCACCACAAATTCTGGTGAGAGTTGAGCATCGGTAACCGACTCGGCAATAGCAATTGCGGCTGCCAACTTCATGCTTTCAGTGATGTCTGTTGCATTTGCGTCGAGTGCGCCACGGAAAATGCCAGGGAATGCAAGCACGTTATTAATTTGATTCGGATAGTCACTGCGCCCCGTTGCCATAACGGCTGCGAGACCATCGACCTGCTCTGGACGAATTTCCGGGTTGGGGTTTGCCATTGCAAACACAATGGGGTTCTTTGCCATTGAACGCACATCGGCTGCAGTGATGAGATCTGGCCCGCTCACTCCAACAAATACGTCTGCACCTTTCATGACGTCACTAATGGTTCCCATTTTTCGTGAAGTATTTGTGTTCGCTGCAAACCATTCTTTTGCAGAGTTCATTTCACCGCGACCGGTATAGATGGCGCCCACGCGATCGCAACCAATGACATCGCCAATACCAGCATTAAGAAGAATTTTGCCAATGGCAACACCTGCAGCGCCGACGCCAGCGATGACAACGGTGAGGTCTTCCATTTTCTTGCCTGTGATTTTCAAAGAGTTCCACAACGCTGCCAATGTGACCACTGCTGTGCCGTGTTGGTCGTCATGAAACACGGGGATGTCAAGACTTGCACGCAGCCGTTCTTCAATTTCAAAACACTCTGGCGCTTTAATGTCTTCCAAATTGATTCCACCAAATGTTGGTGCGATGCGCTGTACAAAATCGACTACTTCATCGGCAGTGCGAGCATTGATGCAAATGGGAAAGCCATTAACTCCACCAAATTCTTTGAACAGGAGTGCCTTGCCCTCCATCACAGGCATTGCGCCCTCTGGGCCGATGTCGCCAAGCCCGAGCACCGCAGTTCCATTGCTCACAATGGCAACAGTGTTTTTGCGGATGGTGTACTTATGTGAGAGCAATGGGTCATTTTCAATTGCAGTACATATGCGAGCAACGCCTGGCGTGTACGCCATTGATAAATCATCACGGTCGTTCACTGGCGCCGTACTGATCACTTCAATTTTTCCAGCCTCATGCATACGGAATGTTCGGTCCCACCAATCGAGAACTGTCACGCCATCAAGTTTTTGTACCGCTGCAACAATTGCTTTCTGATGCGCTTCATCTCGACAGTGCACAACAAGGCTGCGGCGAAGAACCGGGCCACGAACATCAAAACCATCAAGAGCTCCAATGTTTCCGCCTGCTTCACCAATGGCAGTGCACAACCGCCCAAGGGTGCCCGGCACATTGTCGAGTTGACAATCGAGAGCAATGGAAAATGCGGCGTTGGGCAGAATAGACATAAGACCTCTAATGATAGGGCTAGTGCTCAGTTGTCAGGTGAGCGTCATTAGAAATTTCCAAGTTTAAGGCGCTATTTACTCAACTCGTAGGCCCGAAATTGCACGGGCAATCACTAGCTGCTGAATTTCCGAGGTTCCCTCAAAGATGGTGTGAATCTTTGCATCACGGTGCATGCGCTCTACGTGATACTCACGGGTGTATCCGTAGCCACCAAGAATTTGAATGGCTTCTTCGGTTACTTTCACCGACATCTCTGATGCGAAGTACTTGCTCATTGAGCCTTCTGCATTTTTGAAGCCACCATTTTTCGAGAGCCATGCAGCACGCCAAATGAGCAGACGAGCTGCATCGATTTGTGTTGCCATGTTGGCAAGCTTGAATGCAATGGCCTGGTTCATGATGATGGGCTTGCCGAAAGCAACGCGCTCTTTGGCGTAGTCGAGTGCGATTTCATATGCAGCGCGTGCAACACCAAGTGCTTGTGCACCAACTGCTGGGCGTGTTGCTTCGAAAGTTGCCATTGCTGGCTGCTTGCCGCTTGATGCACCACCTTCACGGTAACGAGCAAGTTTTGCATCGAGTTTTTCTTTGCCACCGAGCAAGCAACTTCCTGGAATGCGAACATCGTCAAGCACTACTTCTGCAGTGTGCGATGCCTTAATTCCGTGCTTTGCGTACTTCTGCCCTTGGCTGAGCCCTTTTGTATTTGGCGGAACGACGAAAGAAGCTTGACCACGACCTTTGAGCGCTGGGTCGACTGCTGCAACAACAACGTGGACGTTTGCAATGCCGCCGTTGGTGATCCATGCCTTGGTGCCGTTGAGTACCCATTCATCTTTTGCTTCGTCGTACACAGCACGAGTGCGCAGTGATGACACGTCGGAACCCGCATCGGGTTCACTCACACAAAACGCTCCGAGCTTCACGTCGTTTGCATCTCCGTAACACTGTGGCACCCACTCCATCAGTTGCTCTGGTGTGCCGTTGCCAGCGATACCCGCTGCTGCAAGACCCGAACCCATGATGGCCATACCAATGCCGGCGTCGCCCCAAAACAGTTCTTCAATGCTGACCGGCATCGATAACCCAGTGGGGTCGGCCATGTTGTTCATGAGGAACTCCCAGCCGTACAAACCGATTTTTGCGGCCTCTTGCACAACTGGCCACGGGAACTCTTCGCGCTCGTCCCACTCTTGGGCGGCGGGGCGAATGACGTCTTTTGCAAAGGTGCGAACCCACTCTTGAATTTGGAGTTGGTCGTCGTTGAGTTGGAGGGAGAAATCAGCCATGCGTATAAGTTACCCAGCAGTAGGGCGAGATGCCTCATTTTCCTCAATTTCTGCTGATTTTTGTTGCCAGTTTGTGGCCCCCAAAACACACATTGGAAAAAGAAAGTGATGGACGACTCGAGCCAAGGGGGTTATTTTGAGTGTGAGTGAAATTGAACGCAGGCAACTTCACAAGGAGGTGGAGAAAATCATGAGTGATGACTCTGCTGCTGTTCTCATGCGACTGCTTCCACCCGTTGGCTGGAATGATTTTGCCACCAAACAAGACCTTGAGACCTTGGGCAAATTCATGCAGTTGGGTTTCAACAACTCATTGCTTGAGATGCGCAACGATATGAGTTCCGAATTCGTAAGTCTTCGCAAAGAGATGTACACCGAGTTTGCCGCGGTACGTAGCGAAATGCACACCGAGTTTGGCACGGTACGTAGCGAGATGAATACTGAGTTTGCCGCAGTGCGAAGTGAACTCCGCCACGAAGTCGATGGCCTGCGTAAAGAAATGAACACAGAGTTCGCAGCAGTGCGAAGTGAACTCCGCCACGAAGTCGATGGCCTGCGCAAAGAAATGAACGAGGGTTTTCTCGATCTACGTAAAGAAATGAACGCAGGATTTCTCAATCTACGTAAAGAAATGAACAACCAAACTCATCGCATGTTTATGGCGATGCTGGGCATCAATACGTTGCTCATGAGCGTTGCCATTGCGGCATTTAAGTTGCTCTAAACCGTTATTGCAACGGAATAGCAAGTAACGACGGAGCGATGGTATCCATAATCAACTTTGCTCCGGGCTTGTACACGTGCACGCCGTCCCAGCGGTAACCCAGGTCGTTGCCAATAATTGAACTGGTGCACCACTCGCGTGGGCCTTTCACAAAGGTAGTTGTTGCAGCATTTTCGTTAGCCACTTCTTGCAGCAACTTGTTGAGTTGTGCAGTTCTCGTGTCGTCACCTCGCTCGGGAAGCGGCGGAATACCCGCCCCCTTCACGTCTTTTGGTCGCATACATGGCACTTCGAGTAGCGCGACCTTTGCACCGCCAAGGACGAGGGCATCAATGCCACGCTTCACTTGTGTTTTAAAGAAGGTGTCGGCTTGTGGGGAACCGAGCGAATAGTTCACTCCTCCGCCAAGAACATCGAGAACTTCCCAAGCACCCAAAACAACTAGCGCTAACTGACCTTTAGCTTTTTGAACCGAAGCAGTCCATTTCTTTTCCCAGCCTCGACAGAATTGAAATGATTGTTTGAAGTCAATAGATGGGCTAATTCCTGTACCCGTGTCGTACACACCGCAACCCGATACACCTCCGTCGGTAACGGTGAAAGTTTTTTCAATACCCACGGGAATATTCTTGGCAAGAGCTTTAGCTTGTGAGTCGCCCACAATAACCAAACGAATGGGGTTGGCAAGGGTGGGCAAGGTTGTAGAAGGAGCAACGACTCCATTCACGGTGGTTTGTGTTGCCCCAGCAATTGTGGTGGTTGCTCCAAATTCCATGTCTTCTCCGTTGTCTACCGACAAGTCAATAGGCGTAGTGAAAGCCAAGGCAATGCTCACCGAAGCAATGAGTACTCCGGCCGCCGTAGCGTAACTGCTTGCAATAATGACCATGTCGCGACGAGATGGATGATTGATGTTGCGCAATATCTCGCGAGCACGTCCAATAAAGCCGTTACGTATAGGCATTTCAATACAGCGGTACGACAACTCGGCAACGATTGCAGTAACCACAATGCCAACGAAAAACTTTCCTGCCGATTCCCGCGCATTTGTAAACAGGAAAATTGGCCAATGCCAGAGATACAAACCATATGAGCGCTTCCCTATTTCAACAAGTGGCGCGTAACCAAGAAATTTCTGCACGCCCACTGCGTTGGGGTGAACCGCACACGCTACGAGAACGAGTGATGACAGAGATACAAGAATTAATCCACCGCGATAGAGCGGAGCCCCAGAAACAGTGAGACCCAATGCCATGAGTACAAGCAGTGATCCACTCACCAATGCTGCGAGGTTGAGGGTGCGCTCTGGAATGTCGGCTGCCGAGGCGCGCCCTCTCTGCGCAATACCTGCCATGCGCCATGGTCGCCACAAACACGCTCCGGCGGCACCAAGGAGTAAGCCAGTTGATCGCGTAATGGTAGAGAGATACAAAAAGTTGATGCGGTCGCCGTTGCCTGAGGAGTATGCAACGGCAGTGAAGAGCATGATGAAAACTGCAATCACGAGCAACGCCTGAGCGACCTTCGCCCGATTTTTACCCCACTTGAACAATGCAATAAACGCAATTGGCCACAACAAATACCACTGCTCTTCTACCGCAAGCGACCACAAGTGACGCAGCAGTGGCGGGTCACTAGGTGCGAAGTAGGGAACGTCGCTAGAGAAAATTTGCCACCAGTTCGAAATGTAAAAAACAGCAGACAAAAAGTCGTGACGTAACTGCCCTACTTTGTACTTCGAGAACAGAAGAGCCCATGCCGACACCGCAACCAACATGGTGAAAAGAGCTGGCAACAAACGCCGTGCACGACGAATCCAAAATTGCCGAAGGGAAATTCCCCCGGTGTCTTCAGACTCTTCCAATAACAGTGAAGTGATGAGAAAACCACTCACGACAAAAAAGACTTCAACTCCAATGAACCCGCCACGGATCCAACTGAAATGTGCGTGATACAAAATCACCACAAGAACGGCGAGGGCACGCAAGCCGTCGAGCGATGGGATATACCCCATGTGCGACGGGCCCAGTTGAGCATCGAACGACGACAAACCGCTTAAGGCCCGATCTTCGCCAGCGGCGTTGCGTTGGTTCACGTTTTTAAAGTGCTCTTTCATGGTGTTTATTTCCTACGCGAAACCGTAGCAAGTGCTGCCCCTGTAAGAACTGCAGCAACAACATATGGCCATGCAACACCAGCATGATCGAAAAGTAACCCTGCAATTGCGGGCCCAATGATACGCGCGAGTGCCCCTGCAGATTGCTGAACTCCAAGTACTTCACCACGCCGCTCGGGTAACACTGAGTCGGCAACAACGCTGGTGAGTGATGGGGTCACCAAACCTTGGCCGAGTGACAGAAGTGCAAGAGCGAGAAAAAGCACTACCCATACTTCTGCAATAGAAAGAACGATAAACCCAGCAATGAGCGTTACAAAACCCGCAGTGAGGAGACGTTCAGAACCAAAAGCTTTTGTGAGCGGACCAATGAGACCACCTTGCACAATGACAAGCATCACTCCAACGACGAGGAAAACGGCCGCTGCAGAACCTTCGGTGAGTTGAAAACGACGCTCACCGAACAAAGAAAATGTTGCTTCAAACCCCGCGAACGCAGTGCTCGACAACAACGCCGTCATGGTGAATCTGTTCCAAGCAAAACTTCTGCGTCGTGAAACAACTTGTGTGGCATCGCGAGCTTTCCCGATGTTCTGATTTGTTTCGGGAAGTCGAATAAAAGCAGCAACGGCATTGCACAGTGCAAACACACCTGCAACATAAAACGGAACATGCGGACCACCAAGTGCTGCTAGACCACCAATTGCGGGTCCGAGTACAAAGCCCACACCGAATGCCGCGCCCAACATTCCTAACAACCGGGCGCGTTGCTCGGGTGGCGCAATATCGGTAATGGCACTTTGTGCTACCGACACACTGGCCCCCGACGCACCATCGAGAAAACGACCTAAAAAGAGCAACCACAATGTTCCGGCAGCGCCCGTGACAAAACTGCCAACTGCGGTGCCCAAGAGCGAAATGATGATGACGGGTTTACGACCAATGCGATCGGACAATCGACCCATGAAAGGCGCAAAGAAGAACTGCGCGATGGAAAATGAGGAGAAGAGTAGGCCTATTTCAAAACCACTTGCACCAAACCGGTCTGCATAGCGACCCAGAATGGGCACCACCATGCCAAAGCCCACCATGTCGAGAGCAACGGTGCTCCAAATGACCCAGAAGCCGGCTGGAAACTTGGTGCGCTCAGCCACGCCGTACCTTTGTGCCCTCTTTCGTCGTTTCCACCACATAGCCGGCAGCTTGTAGTTCGTTGCGCAACGCATCGGCAGTAGCAAAATCTTTTGCTGCACGTGCAGCGTCGAGCTGAACAGCTTTCTCAGCGATGTCGGTGCTCACCTCAGCAAAGGCATTGATCTGCAGGCCAAAGGCAACACACATTTCTTTCACTGCACCCGCCAACGCGCCTGCAAGAACGTCGTCTTTTACATCTAGAGCTGCATTCGCTTTACGAATGGTGTCGAACATCAACGCGGTTGCACCAGGCGTATCGAGATCGTTATTCATTGCAGCACGAAATGATTGCAATGTTGCTTCGTCGGCAGTTGCGTTGGTTGATACTTCTGTCATGCGCGCGAAGAAACCATCGATACTGCCAACAGCTTTGACCGAAGCATCAATATTGTCTTGGCCAACACGAACTGGTGAGCGGTAGTGCGTTTGCAACAAAAGCATTCGGTACGCGCGTGGGTCGTAATGCTCTACCAAGTCGAGGAGGTTGGTGACATTGCCCAAGCTCTTCGACATCTTCTCGCCGTCGGTGTCGACCACAAAGCCGTTGTGCATCCAATGATTTGCAAAGGTTTTACCTAACGCAACAGCTTGGGCACGTTCATTTTCGTGGTGAGGAAAACGCAAGTCGGCTCCACCGCAGTGGAGGTCGAACCCTTCGCCGAGTAATTGCAAACTCATCACTACGCACTCACTATGCCAACCCGGGCGACCTTCACCCCATGGCGAAGGCCATGCAGGTTCACCAGGCTTTGTGAATTTCCACAAAGCGAAGTCGGCGGGGTGTTTTTTCTCACTTGCACCGAACACTTCACGATCGCCACCACCAGCGAGCATGTCTTCAAGTTTTTGATGCGCGAGCAAGCCGTAGTCGTCGACCGATGTGACGCTGAGATACACCCCATCGGAGGTGGCATAGGCACGCTGCAGGCCAATGAGCTCGCCAATCATCGCCACCATTTGGTCGACATATTCGGTTGCATGGGGAATGTCGTTCGGCTTTTCTACATTGAGAGCTGCCATTGCGGAAAACCACATGGTTTCGCACTTGTGGGTAATGTCGGCCCATGGGCGGTTTTCCCGGTTGGCGCGGTCGATGATTTTGTCGTCAATGTCGGTGATATTGGAAACGAGGCGGACCTGAATGCCCGTCCAGGTGAGATATCGGCGCAAAATGTCGTAGACCAGGGTGGCTCGGCCGTGCCCGAGGTGGGGCGGGCCATAGACGGTGGGGCCGCAGAGGTAGATGCTGAGGTGCCCGGGCTGGCGCATTGCAAGGGGTCGGACCTCTTGAGTGGCAGTGTCGTAGAGAGAAAGCACTCTTTGACTCTAGGGTAAGTGCCTATGTCTACACCTCTTGCGAAGCAATCTGTTCCCGAGAAACCGAGCCTGGATGGCATCGAAGACCGCTGGTCGGGCGCATGGAGCACCGAGGGCGTGTACACATTCGACCGCACCCGGCCCCGCGACGAGGTTTTTGCCATCGATACCCCTCCCCCCACCGTGAGTGGATCGTTGCACATGGGACATGTTTTCTCCTACACACACACCGACACCATTGCACGGTTTTGGCGGATGCGCGGCAAGACCGTTTTCTATCCAATGGGTTGGGACGACAACGGTTTACCTACGGAACGTCGTGTACAAAATTATTACGGTGTCACATGCGATGCTTCAGTTCCTTACGTCGCAAACTTCACGCCACCATTCCAAGGTGAGCCACCAAAAGATCACAAGCCACTTCCCATTTCACGACCAAACTTCATTGAGTTGTGCAACATACTCACGCATGAAGATGAAAAAGTTTTTGAAGAACTTTTCCGTCGCCTGGGTTTATCTGTTGACTGGTCATTGCTCTACACCACTATTGAAGAGCGCAGTCGTAAAACAAGCCAGCGCGCATTTCTCAATAACTTGCAACGCGGCGAGGCGTACATGCAAGAAGCCCCAACGCTGTGGGATGTCGATTTCGATACCGCAGTTGCCCAAGCAGAACTAGAAGATCGTGAGCGCCCAGGCGCATATCACACCTTGGCGTTTCACCTCACCAGTGGCACAACAGTTGACGGGAAAACCGACATTCTCATCGACACCACGCGACCCGAATTGTTGCCTGCTTGTGTTGCACTTGTTGCACACCCCGACGACGAGCGCTACCAACCACTATTTGGCACCACTGTTCGCACACCGCTCTTTGATGTTGAAGTACCCATTCTTGCGCACCCACTTGCCCAAATCGACAAAGGCACAGGCATTGCAATGATCTGTACTTTTGGTGACGTCACCGACGTCATTTGGTGGCGCGAATTGCAATTGCCTACTCGCGCCGTCATTGGTCGTAATGGCCGCATTGTGGCCGACGCACCCGAAGTCATTACTTCTGCTCGCGGCATCGAGGCTTATACGCAACTCGCTGGAAAATCAATTAAGCAAGCACAAACACTCATTGTTGAAATGTTGCGTACAAGCGAGGAAATGCTTGGCGAACCCCGCGCCATTATGCACCCCGTGAAGTTTTTTGAAAAAGGTGAACGCCCACTCGAAATTGTGACAAGCCGTCAGTGGTATATCCGCAATGGTGGTCGCGAAGCCGACCTGCGCACGCGCTTTGTTGAGCGTGGTCATGAACTCACCTGGCACCCCGAACACATGCGCCATCGCTACGAAAATTGGGTGGAGGGCTTAAATGGTGACTGGCTCATTAGCCGCCAGCGTTATTTCGGCGTACCCGTGCCGCTGTGGTACGCGCTCAATGCCGACGGCACCACGAATTACGATGCTCCGCTCGTACCAACCAACGAACAACTTCCTATCGACCCCAGCACCGACGTCCCTGAGGGTTTCACCGAGTCACAGCGCGGACAAGCCAACGGTTTTGTTGGCGATCCAGACGTCATGGACACCTGGGCCACCAGCTCGCTCTCACCACAAATTGCTGGCCACTGGATTGATGATCCGGAAATGTTTAGCCACATGTTCCCCATGGACGTTCGCCCACAAGCACACGAAATTATTCGCACGTGGTTGTTCTCTACCATGGTGCGCTCTCACTTTGAGCATGGCGTTGCTCCATGGAAAAACGCTGCGCTATCGGGTTGGATTCTCGACCCCGACCGCAAAAAAATGTCGAAATCGAAGGGCAACGTAGTTACCCCTATCGACCTCTTCGATCAATACGGCAGCGACGCAGTGCGTTACTGGGCAGCATGTGCACGCCCAGGAGTAGATACTGCATTTAGCGAAGAGCAGATGAAGGTAGGCCGCAAGCTCGGTACCAAGTTGCTCAACGCCACGAAGTTTGTACTGAGCTTCGGCGATGTAGATGCAACGGCAGTTCCCACAGAGATGATTGACATTGCAATGTTGCAGCGCTTGTCGGGCGTTGTTGAAGAGTGCACCAACGCATTCACCCACTTCGACTACGCCCGTTCGCTAGAGCGCACTGAAGCATTTTTCTGGTGGTTCTGCGACGACTATGTGGAGTTAGTAAAACAGCGTGCTTATGGTCTCGACACCATGCCAGTGGAACTCACGGCATCGGCGCGCGCCGCGTTACGTCGTGCTCTTTCGGTCATGCAACGACTCTTTGCTCCCCTCATTCCTTTCGTCTCTGAAGAAGTGTGGCGTTGGTGGAATGACTCTTCTGTACACATCGCTAGTTGGCCAACAAGTGACGACTGCATCGCCGGTTGCACACCAACGGGAAATCATGAGTTGCAACTCAACTCTGTTTGTGAAGTCTTAGGAACCATTCGCCGGGCGAAAACTGAGGCAAAGGTTTCTCAGCGAGCAGAGGTGGCAAGCATTGTCATTACTGCACCAAGTGAAGCCCTCACAGCAATCACCACAACTTTTGGTGACCTCACCTACGCCGGATCCGTCTTACAGAGCGAATTGCGCTCTGCAGATGGGGAAATCATTACAACTGTCACCTTGGCATAAACCTGAGAAGCGATAGCGTTCAACCAAGATGGCGCGCACAAAAACTACCCGGCCCAAGAGGTTTCACCATTCGTGGCCGCAGCGGTTGGTCTTTGGGTTAAACCTGGCCGTCGCACTCGGGTGCATTGTTGGTGGTGGCGTATTGGTCTATGCCAATCAGCAGTTATCAAACCGCAAATTGGTGACCATTTCGAGCAATCCACAGAACACCCAAACCGATTCCGGCGACGACCTCAACAATCTTCCTGAAGGTGACTTGTCTGTCAAGAATTTTCTCATTACGGGCCGCGACAACAATTCCTGCGCCAACGCAAACTCATCGTCTGCCGAGGAACTCAAGAACAGGCCAAACTATGCAGGCTTAACCGACAGCATCATGCTCATTCGGGTCGACCCGAAAAATAACGAAGCTGCAGTTCTTTCGTTTCCGCGTGACCTGTACGTAAAAATTGCCAACAGTGACCACCGCAACCGCATCAATACTGCATACCGTCCGAAAGACCCGAACCGGCTCATCGACACCATTCGTTCCAATTTCAATATTGGCGTCGACCACTACGTCAGCATCGACTTCTGTGCATTCAAGTCAATTGTCGATGCAGTAGGTGGCGTACGTATTCCCTTTGAGTACCCCACTCGCGACCGTGCGTCTGGCTTTTTAGTAAAAAGCGCTGGCTGTGCAAAACTCAACGGCGACCGTGCATTGCAATACGTGCGTTCACGTAAATACTTTTACTTTGACGACAAAAAGAATAAATGGGTTCAAGACCCAAGCAGCGACTGGGGTCGCATTGCACGCCAACAAGACTTCATTCGTCGTATTTTGCGTTCGGCACTCGACAAGGGAATCGGAAACCCTTCAATAGCAAATCAATTAGTAAGCGCCGGGTTGAAGAATCTCATCACCGACGATCAACTCTCGCCCATTAGTTTGTTACAACTTGCCCGAGCCATGCGCAATGTCACTGAAGACAATGTGCATACCTACACCGTTGAAGGTTTTGGTAAAGCAATTGGTGGGCAATCAGTTATTGAGCCCAACTTAAAGAGCGATGCAATGGTGCAAATATTGTCCATCTTTCAGGGGGCTTCAGAAATCGTTGCAGTGACTAGCCAGACCATTGCTACCGAAACCAGTGTTGGAACAAAAGTGCTGCCAACAACAACCCTCTTTGCTCCTACCACTACCAGTTCTACCGTGCCAGGAAAAACCGTGAGCAAGATGTCGGCAAATGCAGCGCCACGCGCTGCTGCCACCACAACCACATCAGCTGTATCCCCAACCGAAACAACAGTGTTGAACCAGGAAATTGCTCAGCAACGGTTCAGCATCACACCGCCCGATGACCCCAACTGTCGTTAACTATCGAGTACGTGAGCTAACGCTCCAGGAATATCTGTTGGGCCTGTCACCGAAGTAACACGTGCTCCTACACGATGCGCAAAAGCTCTTGCTTCCGCATCGTCATCAGCGGGAGCAATGACCACAAGTTCTTCAATGGTGCGTGCAGCGGCATCAATATCACCTGGTTCATTCGACCGACAATCGGAAAGTAGCACTACAATTTTTCTGGCTGCTCGCGAACGAGCGAGCTGTGCTTGTGCAGCCTCTAAAGCCTGGGCAATATCGGTGGTACCAAAACCACGCAATGTAAGAACGCTGTTCACTACCTCGTTGCCAGGCTTGTATGAGTCTTGTGACTTTGCCACCACGACATCTCGACTGAAAGCCAAAACGCTGTAATCGCTTGGTTCACGAGTGGCAATTGCGGCTGCTGCAACCGCAGATGTGGCCAGTGGTGCGCCACCCATCGAGCCACTGCGGTCTACCAAGAGGCACAGCGCAGTATCTCGTTTTTCCCATGTGCGCACGCGTAATTCTTCAATGTGAATTTCGCGAGCATTATGAACGCCACGAAATGCGTCAGTACTCGCATCAAGATCTATGTCTCCACCATCGCGATATTTTGCGGTCACAAGTTTTCCTAAGCCGCGCCGCCGCAACGGTGTTCGTTGTGCAACATCGAGCATGAGCCTTCCGGCAAGATTCTTTGCTAACTCTCGCAATTTTGGGTCGGTGGCTGCAGTGAGGTCGGCGAGCAATGCCATGGTTGCATCGGGGTCGCTTTGCATTCCCTCATCAATTGCCGATTCGTTGAGTTCTCCCACCTCGGGAGACACTTCGTCAAAATTGCTATGCCGTTGCAACTCGCTACGTGATTTTGTTTTCTTCGCCGACTCTGCTTCAGCTGCCTGTGCGGCAGCACCTTCTTTTACGAGTGGGAGTTCGTTGCCCCAGTCGGGGCGTTCACTTTTCCCACATCACCATTTTCTGATGGTGCCGCAAAGACAGTATTCCAAATGTCGGTAATGACTTCTTCCACACTGCGCACTGCACCCTCGCGAAGTTTCACACGGCCACTTAATGATGTGAGAGCTGCATCGAGACCCACTAACGGATCTAGCGCATCTTTACCACGCAACTCGCCTAGTGACTGCGCGACAAGTGCAGTGTCTATTGCACCACGAACCGAAGACCCGGTACGCAAATCGCTATGAGCACGTGTGTGGCGCACCACATCGACAACTTGTGCACACCACTGTTTGTTTGAAGCAGGTGATGCACGATGCACGATGTTGGTTTCATCTTCAGCACTTTGATATGCAACTGAGATACGGCACATTCGGTCGTATACAGCACTTGAAATGCGTGCCGTGCCAACAGAGTCGAATGGGTTCATTGCTGCAATCATTTGGAAACCGGGTTTGGCAAGAATTCTGCCCAAGCGGGGAACAGTAATTTCACCTTCGCTCATCACAGTGATGAGCACGTTGAGAGTTTCTTCAGGAATGCGGTTGATCTCTTCGATATAGAGAAGCGAACCCGCACGCATTGCCTCAACGAGAGGGCCATCGAGAAATGCATCGGGCTTGTAGCCGTCGTTCAGTACCCGGGCGGGGTCAAAAGTTCCCGCCAAACGCGCAGGTGTGAGTTCAGCATTTCCTTCAACAAAAACAAACCCAACATTCATTGCCTGGGCAATTGCCCGTAAAAGGGTTGATTTACCCGTACCAGGTGGGCCTTCAAGAACAATGTGGCGCTGAGCAGTGAGGGCCGCCAACGTGAGTTCGATCTCACGATGGCGACCTACTACTTGTTCGTGAACTGCACTGAGAGTGTTTTTCGGCAAAACCATTTCAGCTATAGACGAGTACGCCGCGGATATTTTTTCCGGCGCGCATGTCTTCGTAACCGTCATTCACACCCTCAAGTGGGTAGGTCTTGGAAATGAGGCTGTCGAGGTCGAGTTGACCCTCGCGGTACAGGCTGATGAGTTTTGGAATGTCGGCACGAGGATTACCCGAACCAAAGAGTGAACCAACGACTTGCTTTTCCATCAATGTGAGATCGAGCAGGCTCATGCTTGCGCTGTACTCCATTGCTGGGTGAATGTTGGTAACAACAACACGGCCTCGCTTTGCAGTGAGGGCAAGTGCTTCGCCAATAACGGCTCCGCTACCAACACCCATGGTCATGATGACCTTGTTTGCCATGGTGCCCCAAGAAATTTGCTGAACGAGCGGAAGTGCTTCTGCCATTGATGCTGCAGTATGTGTTGCACCAAATTGCATTGCCTTTTCACGCTTGAACTCGATGGGGTCAATAGCAATGACGTGCTTTGCACCTGCAAGTTTTGCTCCTTGCACAGCGTTTGCACCAATACCACCAATGCCCACAACAACCACTGTGTCGCCAGGTGAAACTTCAGCGGCATACACACTGCTTCCCCAACCTGTTACAACACCACAACCGAGCAAGCATGCTTTTTCAAGTGGAATGTCTTTTTCAATTTTGATGCAAGATGCTTCATTGACCACGGTGTGGTGCGCAAAAGTTCCGAGCAAGCACATGGTCGAGATGTCTTGGCCCTGTCCATGGTGACGCGAGGTGCCGTCGGCAATTTGCTTGCCAGTACCCAGCAATGCGCCCATGTCACACAAGTTCGAGTGGCCCGTGCTGCAACTTGGGCAACGACCGCATGAGGGAATGAACCCGAAAACCACATGGTCGCCCGGTGCCAGCCAGCTCACTCCTGGGCCCACTGCTTCAACAACGCCGGCGCCTTCATGGCCGCCAATGATGGGCATTGCAAAAGGAAGGTCACCCGTGACCACGTGCTCGTCGCTGTGGCACATTCCCGAGGCAGCGATTTTGACAAGAACTTCTCCGGCCTTTGGGGCATCGAGCTCAATTTCCTCTACGGACCACGGTGTATTCAACTCCCACAAAATTGCGGCTTTGGTCTTCATCATTTCCCCCTCTATGTTTGCCCCTGTGGGCCACGTCAATAAATGAGACGCTAGCCCAAGCATCAGACCACTGTCACACGGTACGATTTGGGCATGTCACCAGTTGCCGTAGCCACCGCAGAAACTGCCATCCAAGAAAACCTCGAAACCGCAGCCGAAGTGCTCGTTTTAGAGGAACTGCTCGTCGAGGAGATCTCCATCGACGGCATGTGCGGCGTGTACTGAGCCACCCGTGACCCTCACCCTCAGTTCAGCGTGCGCTTTGCATCCTCAAGTTGCCCTGCGTCCTGAACCCTTTGGCGCCCTTGCCTACCACTACGGCAACCGTCGCCTCGTTTTTTTGAAACACCCCGACGTGGTGCGTGTTGTGCGTGAACTTGGCGATCACCCAAGCGTTGGCGCTACCTTGCGCGCTTGCGGGATTGCCACCGAGCGCGATGCATCTTTTTTACAAGCACTCAATCAATTGACGAAATCGGAAATCCTTCGTGTCTGCTAGCCAACTCGTTACACAATTAAAGCGTGGTCTCGACGCACCCATTTGCCTCACATGGGAACTCACCTACGCGTGCAACTTGCAGTGCGTGCATTGTTTGTCGAGCAGTGGACAACGCGACGACCGCGAACTCACCACTGAGCAAGCTTTCGCAGTGCTCGATGAACTGCGTGATCTGCAAGTTTTTTACATCAACATTGGCGGCGGCGAGCCAATGGTGCGCCGTGACTTTTTCGACATCATTGAATACTCCATCGCGAACGACATCGGAGTGAAGTTTTCCACCAACGGCGCTTTCATCGACGAGAAAAATGCGCAGCGCCTCGCCGCGATGGATTACTTAGATATTCAAATCAGCCTCGACGGCGTTGATGCCATCACTAACGACCCTGTACGTGGAGTTGGCTCTTACGACATTGCTCGTCGTGCAATGGACAATTTAAAAGCAGCAAATTTTGGTCCTTTTAAAATTTCCGTCGTGGTCACACGGCACAACGTTGACCAACTAGACGAGTTCAAAGCCCTCGCCGATTCTTATGGCGCGCAATTGCGCATTACACGGTTGCGTCCTTCTGGCCGTGGTGTTGATTCATGGAATGATCTACACCCCACCAACGAACAACAAGTGCAGATCTATAACTGGCTCCTTGCACACGGCGACAACGTTCTCACTGGCGATTCATTTTTCCACCTCAATGCTTTAGGCGAATCTTTACCTGGCCTCAACATGTGTGGTGCGGGGCGCGTGGTGTGCCTCATCGACCCTATTGGCGATGTATATGCCTGCCCATTTGTTTTACACGACCAGTTCAAAGCGGGAAATGTTCACGACACTGGTGGTTTCACTTCTGTGTGGCGCGATAGCGAACTCTTCACTTCGTTACGCGAACCAGAATCGGCTGGTGCTTGTGCATCGTGTGGGAACTACGACTCTTGCCAAGGCGGCTGCATGGCAGCAAAATTTTTCACTGGGTTACCACTCGATGGGCCCGACCCAGAGTGCGTCACTGGGCATGGGGCAACTCTTCTAGCGGAACGCCAAGCAAGCCCAGTTTCTATTACCCCAAAGCCCAGCAAAGACCACTCAAAGCCTGCACGCAGCGCAATGAGCGTGGTGTCGTAAATTCTGTTTCATGGGGTTATTACAACCTTTTGACATTGGCAATTGCCAAGCACCAAATGGCGTGATGTTCGGCCCCCACGTCACCAACCTCGGTACCGACGAACGAACTTTTAGCGATCAGCACATTGCCTATTACGCGCGACGAGCACAAGGTGGTTGTGGCGTCATAGTGCTGGAAGGCATGAGCGTGCACCACAGCGACTGGCCGTACGAACGTGCGCCACTTGCATCACACTGCGCAGAATCGTTGGCCACGCTTTCTGCAGAACTACACAAAGAAAAATGTTTAGTGATTGCATCGCTCGACCACTCAGGCGGACAAGGCACTTCTGCGTATCATCAGCAACCGTTGTGGGCGCCCAGCCGCGTACCTGAAGTGAACTCACGTGAAGTTCCGAAATGGATGGAACAAGCCGATATCGATGAAGTCATTGAGGGTTTTGTTCTCGCTGCGCGTATTGCCGTTTCTTCTGGGTGCGATGGCGTGGAAATTAATGCTGGCCAACACAGTTTGGTGCGGCAATTTCTTTCTGGTCTCACCAATCATCGCGACGACGCGTGGGGTCAAGATAAAACTTTATTTGCGCGAACAATCATTGAAAAGATTCGTCATGAAATCGGCAACGCTGTCATTGGTTTACGACTGTCATGTGATGAGCTTGCACCATGGGCTGGCATTACGCCAGACATGGCCGTAGAGCTTGCTCCCCAACTTGCTGCGTGTGGGCTCGATTATTTAGTTGTTGTTCGTGGTTCCATTTTCTCTGTAGAAAAAACTCGCCCCGATTTCCATGAACCAGAGGGATTCAATACAGAAATCACCCAACGCCTGCAGGCAGTGCTCAACATTCCTGTGTTCATGCAAGGTTCTGTTGTTCAACCACAGATGGCTATTCAGTCTGTAGAGCAAGGCGTATGTACCGGTGTTGAAATGACCCGGGCGCAAATTGCCGACCCCGACTTGGTGAACAAAATGCTGAGTGGTGAGACGGCAAAGATCCGCCCCTGCATTCGCTGCAATCAAACGTGTCAAGTGCGCGATGCACGCAACCCCATAGTTACCTGCGTCGTTGAACCCACGTCTGGCCACGAGAGCACCGACCCCAATTGGTATGCACAGGTTGCTCCAAAAAGAGTTGCCGTCATTGGCGCAGGGCCAGCAGGCCTAGAAGCCGCATACACGGCAGCTCGCCGTGGTCACTCAGTTGAGGTGTATGAAAAGCAAAACACCACGGGCGGAGTTGCTGCTTTTGCAGGCCCAGGTGGCACATTTGTGCATTGGCTATACGAACAATGTGTAGCTCTTGGTGTGCGGTTTCATTTTGGGGTGAGTGTCGATGAAACAACAAACCTTGGTGCAGATGTTGTTCTGCAATGCACGGGCTCTCGCCCGGGGGTCCCTACCTATACGTTGCCCGACCACTCAGCCGCATTTGACGTTGTCGATGTGATGAATGGTTCTTGTGCACTTCCTGAAAGTGGCGACATTCTTCTGCACGACCCTATTGGTGGCCCTATTGCAATTGCTCTCGCACAATGGCTCGGCCAACGCGCAATTCTCATTACTCCCGACAACATTGCCGGAAATGAGCTATCACGTTCAGGCGATTTAGCTCCTGCCAATGTTCGCTTGGCACAGCATGGAACACGCGTGGTGAAACGCGCGCTTGTGCGCGGCGTGACAAAGTCTGCTCAGGGTGTATGCATTGAAGTGCAAGACCGCTATTCGGGCGAGACCACCACATATGAGGCAGCAGCATTCATCGACTGTGGCTTTCGCCTTCCCACCGAGCACATCGCACCGCAGTTTCATCTTGCCGGCGACTCCGTGGCTCCACGCACCATCCTTGAGGCTGTCCTCGAAGCACGGCGTGCAGTGTTTATGCTGTAATCGTGCACTACTTTCTCGTCGTTCTTCTTGCAACTGCCGGATACTTCATCGGCACATTCCCGAGCGCCATCATGGTGGCCAAGGCAAATGGCATCGACATCACTGCGGTTGGTTCAGGCAACCCAGGTGCATCAAATGTTGCCCGCGCATTAGGAATGAGAAAAGGCGCATACGTTTACGGTCTTGATGCGGTGAAGGGTGCTGTCGCAACCGGACTCGGCTTGGCAATTTTTGGCAATGCAGCAGCCTTTTGGTGTGCTGCTGCGGCCGTTATTGGCCATGTCTACCCCATCACCCGTCGTTTCGCGGGCGGCAAAGGGGTCGCTACAGCATCGGGCGCCATGCTTGTGGTGCACCCGTTCATCAGTATTGGACTTTTACTCTTGTGGGCAGTACTGAGTAAAACAACGAAAAAAGCTTCCATTTCCTCACTCGTGATCACCGTGCTCTTGCCCATTTGCATTGCAGTAGCGGGAGCACCCGGCTGGGAAATAGCCGCCACTGTCGGCATCGGGGTTTTGGTGGTCATTCGCCATATTCCCAACCTTCGACGGCTTCGTTCTGGTCTCGAGCCATCACTTCCCTCAAAACCCACCTAACCTCTGTCTTCGTGAGTTACAAGTACTTGTGGACCCCGCTCCAACTGGGGCCCGTCACCACTCGTAACCGCATTGTCTTTAGTGCGCACCTCACGAACTACGCACGCAACGGCAAACCCACAGAACAGCACAGTGCCTACTATGCAGCGCGTGCAGCAGGTGGAGCTGGGCTCATCATTACCGAAGAGCACTCAACGCACCCCACCGACTGGCCATACGAAAAACTCATCCACGGCTTTCATCGTGATGTCATACCTGGCTATCGCAATATCACGTCGGCAGTACATCAACATCGCACGCCCATTTTTGCTCAGATCAATCACAACGGTGGTCAGGCCAGCAGCATGTACAGCCGTCTTCCCGTGTGGGCACCAAGCGCAGTTGCCGACCCACTCTTTCGCGAAGTGCCAAAAGCGGTCACTCAAAGCGATATTGACGACATCATTGCCGGCTATGTCACTGTTGCTGAGAACTGTGCAGAGGGCGGGTTCGATGGCATTGAACTGCAGTGCAGCCATTCTTCTATTGTCCGCGGGTTTCTCTCGCCAGCAACAAATAAACGCACTGACCAATATGGTGGGTCACTTGCGAACCGTGCACGCTTGCTGCTCGATATTTCATCTGCAGTACGCAAAGCAATTGGCAACGACCTCGCTTTAGGTGTTCGTTTGTGCGGCGATGAATTCATCGAAGGTGGAACCACTATCGATGAAGCAGTAGAAATTGCCAAGCTTGTAGAAGCTTCAGGCAATGTCGATTACATCAACACATCAATCGGCGTAGCAACTGCAAGTTTGTTCATGATTGAAGCGTCAATGCATATTCCACCCGGATACGCAACATTCATTCCTTCAGCAATTCGTAAAGCAGTAGATCTACCTGTTGTTGGAGTTGGTCGTTTTAAAGATCCACTGCAAGCAGAGCGTGCATTGGCCGATGGACACTGCGATCTTGTTGGAGTAGTGCGCGGCCAAATAGCCGACCCCGACTTTGCAGCAAAAGCACGTGCGGGAGCAACCGACGACATTCGCTTGTGCCTCAGTTGTAATCAGGAATGCGTCGGACGCATGGGCCTGAACCGTTGGCTTGGCTGTATTGAAAACCCCCAAACTGGACGCGAAGCCGAATGGAAAGCCACACAACACGTGAAGCTTTCCCCCACGCCTCAACATGTATTGGTTATTGGTGCAGGACCCGCAGGTTTACAAGCGGCAATTGCCGCTGCACGCAATGGACACCGTGTCACTGTTCTGGAGAAAGAAGAGTTGGCCGGCGGCCAAGTACGCCTTGCAGCAAGTGTGCCAAACCGAGCCGAGTTTGGCGATCTCATTCGCAATCAGCTCACCGAATGTAAACGCCTCGGGGTTGCTATTGAGTACGGCGTTTCTGCGTGGCCTGGATTAGTGCTGGAACGCAACGCACAGCATGTTGTGGTGGCAACAGGCGCCGAACCACAGCAGCCATGGTGGATTGCTGGTGAAGGAGTCACCATAGGAGTTGCCGACGTACGGCACGTACTTGAAGGGTCTGCTGATCCATTTGGCACCGTGGTCATCATTGACGAAATTGGTTTCCACCATGCCACTTCAGTGGCAGAACTTCTTGCCGACCGTGGATGCAACGTTGAAATCGTGACCCCAGGAATGGTGGTCGGGCAAGATCTTGGCATCACCCTCGATATGGAAAATTGGCTCATTCGTGCCCACGCAAAAGGCATTATGCAAAGCACCGACCTTGTTCCGATGGGGCTCGCCGGCAATGAACTCACGTTGCTCCACCACCCCACCGGAACGAACGACACACGCACTCCCGACTGGGTGGTATTGGCAGTTCCTCCGCAGCCCGTGGAATGGCTATATCACGACCTTTCATCCAACGCCGCACTAGCGCAAGCAGGAATCACTATTTCACGAGTCGGCGATGCTGTTGCACCTCGCCGTGCACACGCTGCAGTCATCGATGGCGAGCGAATAGGCTCGTCATTCTGATGATCGCTTTACTCGACACAATTTTTGAGTCACTCACCGATATCTCTACTTCGCAATGGTTTTATCTCATTATTTTCTCTGTCGCGCTTCTCGACTCGGTCGTGCCTGTTGTGCCCAGTGAGTCAATGGTCATTGTTGGCGGGGTCGCAGCCGGACTCGGAGATTTAGAAATACCTTTCGTCATTGTGGTTGCGGCAATCGGCGCATTTCTTGGCGACAACATGTCGTACATCATTGGGCGCAAGGCAAGCGGGTCTATCGATCGTCGCTATCGACGTACAGAGAAAGGTGCGAAACGACTCGATTGGGCGCACAGCCAACTGGTAAATCGTGGTGGTCCACTGCTCATTACCGCTCGTTTTATTCCGGGTGGCCGTACCTTGCTCACGCTCACCTGTGGCGTAACTCATCAAAATCAACGCTGGTTTGCCAAATGGGTCGGCATTGCCGCTGTTATTTGGGCCTCATACGCAAGTTTGCTCGGCTTCATTGGTGGCAAAACATTTAAAGACAACCACGCCATGGCATTTGGAGTGGCCTTTGCGATGGCATTAGCCGCAACGGGCATGATTGAACTCGTGCGCCACTTTCGCAATCGGAAATAGACTCACCTCATGATCGCCGTTCTTGTTGTTCGTCACGGCGTGCTCCCAGCCGGAGCATTAGAAGCAACAAGTGAAGCGCAAGGAAACGTTCTTGTTATTGGCAGCAACTGCTCCGCAGCACTTCCTGAGCTTTCGCCATATGCCACCCGCATCACAATTTGCGAATGGGGAAACTTTGCGCCTTCTGCATGGGCCAATGCCCTTACTGCTCACATCGGCCTTGAGCAACGCATTGTTCTCCCCGCATCCCCTGACGGACGCGACTTTGCTGCGCACTTAGCTCAGAGTTTGCAACGTCCTCTTTATGCTGGGGCGTTACGCATAGGGGCAATCACCATTGAACTCGTGCGTTGGAGTGGTCAAGCAGTCGAAACACTTGTTGCCGCACAAGAATTTGTTGCGACTTTGCAAGTAGGAGTGCGCAGCATTGAAGAAGCCCCTGGTGAAGTAGTCGTTACTTCATTGCAAGTTCCTGAAAGCTTCACGGGCAACGATGCTGAAGTCGTTGACGTACTTCCCCCTGATGCAGCAAGTATCGACCTATCAGAAGCTCCCCGCATTATTTGCGGAGGAGCCGGCATACAAACGTCAAGTACGTTTCATGCGCTCTTCGATATTGCAGAAGAACTCAGTGCCTCTGTTGGTGCGACGCGTGTTATCACCGACCGCAGCTGGGTAGAACACCAACGCCAAATTGGAACCACAGGTGTTGTGGTGAACCCTCAGTTGTACATAGCTCTTGGCGTGAGTGGTGCAGTGCAACACACCAGTGGCCTTGGCCAACCCGAACACATTGTGAGCATCAACACCGACCCACATTGCCCCATGATGCAACTTGCCGACCTCGGCATAGTGAGTGATGCCAATGAAGTTCTTCCCGCTTTGCTTCATGCATTGGAACAAAGGAAGAGCAATGCCTGATTTCGATGTCATTGTGGTGGGCGCAGGGCCTGCTGGTTCGTGTGCTGCTCTCACTATTGCGCGCACAGGAAAAAATGTCGTGCTCATTGAACGCGGGCCATTCCCCGGGTCAAAAAATATGTACGGAGGCGTGGTGTACCCGCGCATTCTCGATGCACTCATTCCCGAATGGTGGAACGAGATGCCTGTTCAACGTTGGGTCACACGACGCAGCACCATGTTGCTCACCGACACACAGTCGTTAAGCATCGATTTCAGATCTGATGCATGGGGAGATGCCCCTTATAACGGGGCAACTGCATTTCGCCCCGACTTCGACAATTGGTTAGCAAACAAGGCCGTTGAGGCTGGCGCAACTCTGGTGTGCAGCACCACTGTCACGGGGCTCATTACCGGTGCCAACGGACAAGTGATTGGCGTCCATACCGATCGCCCCGATGGCGACCTCACTGCCTCGGTCGTTATTGCATGTGATGGAGTCAATAGCTTTTTGGCAAAAGAACGCGGCATGTACCCACATACCGATGCTGCGCATTTCACACTTGGGGTGAAAGAAACTATCACGCTCTCCAAAGACATCATCGATGAACGATTCGCAGTTCGCGGCAATCAAGGCGTTGATATAGAAATTCTCGGTGGAACAAGTGGTGTCAATGGTGGCGGGTTCATTTACACCAACCTCGACTCACTTTCCGTTGGTGTTGTTTTGAAGTTGCCCAAGTTGGCTGCCCAAAGTAAACGACCAGAAGAAATTATTGCTGGCTTGAAATCACATAGCGCCATTGCTCCCCTCGTTGAAGGCGGAACAGTAAGCGAGTATTCCGCACACCTCATTCCCGAGGCCGGTTTGAAAATGATGCCAAAACTTCTTGATGATGGCCTGCTCATTGCCGGCGATGCTGCAGCAATGTGCCTAGCAGCAGGTATTTGGCTCGAAGGAGTGAACTTTGCAATGGCTTCGGGCATGTACGCCGCTCAAGCTGCCTGTGAAGCGATTGAAAAAGGAAACACATCGGCCAAGGGTTTGTCGCTTTACAAGAAACTTCTTGAAGACACTTTTGTCCTGAGCGATCATCGCAAGTTGCGTCGTGCACCTCAACTCGTTTTGAGCGATCGCGTGCAACACATGTATCCGGCCCTCGTGACGGGCATTGTTCAAGGCATGTTCTATGTCAACAACCCGTTGCCCAAACCCGGGCTTCGTAAAATTCTAAAAAATGAACGTCGCCGCTTAGGAATTCGCACCATCGACTTAGCAAAAGACGCATTCACAGGTTTCAGGAGTTTCGGATGAGTGTGCAGTGGCCTGACATTTCTTTTCAAGACCGCATGGCAACAGCCGAGTTTCGTGTGCACGAACGCGCTCATATTGTGGTCAATAGTGATTCATGTAATGGCTGCACTACTCGCGCATGCGTTGTTGCCTGCCCCGCAAACCTCTTTGTTCCCACTGCCGCTGGCGGAATTGTTTTTAACTACGAACAATGTTTTGAATGTGGAACTTGCTACATGGTGTGCAACGAAGAAGGCGCCATTAGTTGGTCGTACCCAGAAGGTGGACACGGCATCGTGTTCCACCACACGTGAGTTGATCAAATTATGACCCCCATTATTGGTGTTTGCGTGAAATGGATTGGGAGCCAACCTTCCAGTGGCCATGAGGCCGACGCCCGCTTTGCTCAGTTTTCTGCCAGCGACCAGGCGGCCTTAGAAGTTGCCCTACAACGTGCAGAGCAACTGTCGGCACATGTACGTGTGGTGAGCATTGCTCCCGTTGCTGCACGCACGCATCTTGTTGCCTTGTGCGCATCAGGAGCCCACGAACTCATCCACATTGCAGCCGAAGGCCAAAGCAGCAGTGCACATGTTGCTCATGAACTCGCACAACACCTACAAGACTGCGCATCGGTATGGTGTGGCGACTATTCGCTAGACCGCGGCTCGGGAAGCGTTCCTGCCTTTCTCGCCAGCACGTTGGGCGCACAGCAAGCACTTGGCATTGTGGGAATGACTCCGAGCACAAGCGCTCACTCTCTCGATCTATTGCGGCGTCTCGATGCTGGTCGACGCGAAATCGTGCGCGTGGTGGAACCTTTCATTGCTTCCGTCGAAGGGTCATTAGCAACGCTGCGTCGCGCCAGCCTCGCTTCAACACTTCGCCCGACAGTCAACATCATTAACGCTTCATTGGTCTCACATAGCGCGCTCTCGCTCGGCGATTTCTCACCCTTTCGTCCGCGCCCACGTACGGTGAAAGCTCCTGCTGGTGACACTGCATTAGACCGCATCAAAGCCGCGACATCGGCAAATTCACCGCAAAAGCATTCCGAGATTGTGGCACTAGCACCTGAAGCTGCAGCTCAACGCATTGTTGAACAGCTCACCGAGTGGGGATACCTTTCCTAACGGCTACGGTTTTGCTGTGCAGCAGCGCTACAGCCTCGACAACTCATGGAGACGTCCGAAAAAAGGAAGCGTCCTTATAGCGGGTTCGCCTCTGCGCATATTTCGCTTAAGCGCAGCAGGTCAGGCAATCGCTCATTCACTTGAGCTCACCGGAGAAGCACCAAGTTCTGGTCAACTTCTTATTGACCGACTCATTGATGCCGGAGCTTTACACCCACTGCCTTCACTCGATAGCGATGCACTGGCATTGAGCGATATTTCTATTGTCATTCCACTTTTTGCACGGTCCGAGAACGACATTTCGCGAGTGCAGAATTTCGTTGCCGAATTTTCCGCATTCCCACATGTCGTGGTGGTTGACGATGCGTCACCTATTGCATTTCCCGAGATACCGAACACCAATGTCACTGTGCACCGTCAAGAAGTGAACAAAGGCCCGGGCGCAGCACGCAACGCTGGCCTCACATTCGTATCCACCCCATATGTTGTGTTTATTGATTCCGATGTGCAGTGCGCCCCTGAAGATATTTTCGAGTTAGCCAAGTGGTGGAATTTGCCACAACTTGCCGTGCTCGCGCCGCGCGTTAAAAGCTTGAACTGGTTTCAGTATGGCGCCGCAATTGCCGCGTACGAAGAAGTGCGCTCCCCTCTCGATATGGGTGCCTTTCCTGCACGCGTGCGCGCCGGCACTCGCGTGAGTTATGTGCCTTCCGCATTGTTGCTGTGCGATGTCGCAGCGCTTAGAGCGGTCGACGGCTTCGATGAGTCAATGCGCACAGGAGAAGATGTAGACCTCATATGGCGTCTCGATGCAGCCGGTTATTCGTGTCGCTACGAGCCATCTATTGAAGTGCACCATCTACCGCGCACCACTATTCAACAACTTGCTCAACAACGCATGGGCTATGGTGAATCGGCTGCTTTACTTGCTGAAAAACATCAGGGCGCACTTGCTCCACTTCGTGTGAGTGGTTGGAGTACTGGAGTATGGGCTTCCATTGCTCTCGGGTTTCCCATTATTGGTGGAGTTGTTGCTGCTGGTACCGCTGTTGCGCTCTCTCGCAAATTGCGTTTTCTTCCCGATGCAGAAAAAGAATCAGCTCGGTTAGCAACTCTTGGGCATCTTCATGCCGGTAAACAAATTGCTAGTGCGGTGACGCGCGTATGGTGGCCAATTGCACTGCTCTTAGCGTTGGTCTCACGCCGCGCACGTTGGGCGTTGTGTCTTGCTGCTTTCGTGCCAGCACTTTCTGACTGGTGGACCACTCGCCCTCACCTCGACCCTGTTCGCTACACGCTTTTGCGTTGGGTTGACGACATGTCGTACGGGTTCGGCGTGTGGAAAGGTGTCGTGCGCGAAGGAAACTACGACCCACTTATTCCTGAGCTCTCCAGTTGGCCAAGCAACATGCAGCAAAAATCTGCTACTGAGGTTTAGCAGCCGAGCGCAGATGAAAGTTGTTGCACTCTTCACAAACATCTTCAGGGATCACTCCCATGCGCATCAGCACACTGAACATGATGCAACCGAGACAAATCGCAAAGAAACTTTCTAAGCCTGCTGCAACGACGAGAGCAGCAATGACTAGTTGTGCAGCACCGAGGTTTCCGGTTGCCCACAACAGTGACGCAACGCCACTAAATACAAGTCCGACTCCTTGAGCAAACCGCTTCGGTGGCCCTGGAACAAATTTATGATTGCCCTTCAGCCGTGGTGTCACGATCTGAGTTGCGATTCTCCCTAAAGGGCTCATGGTGGGACCAGTTAAAACGCGTGCGAGGAACCCATAGGTCAGGGGAATGAGTACCCAGCCGCTTTGTGTGAGAAGAAAAAGGACGCTCATTGCAACAACCGCGCCAGCAACAATGCGTGCCGAGGTCTCATTGACGGGATGAGGGAAGGAAAAGAACGATTTCACTCGCTTTACGATAGGGACAAATCGTGAATAAAAGCGAAATGCCTCTACAACTACTACCGTAGGAACTGATGTCTCTTCGGCTCACAGTTAACGAACATGCCTTTCGCGCCCATGTCGCCCACACCGTCGGCTCGACCCCTGGCCTCATTCCCGTTGTGAAAGGGAATGGCTACGGGCTTGGCCGACCCTTTCTTGTGCAACTGGTATCTGAATTACTTGGGCCTACTCAAGCAGTAGCGGTGGGCACGGTTTTTGAAGCACAAGATATTCCCGCTTCTACCCCCGTCTATATCCTCACCCCTATTGGCGAATTCGACCAGGTCGCCATTCCCGTTAATGCCATCCCCACCGTCGCCACAGAACGCGACCTCACCGTTCTTCAGAGTAAGGGCTGGAAAAGTCCAGTGGTGGTCAAACTTGCTTCTCCAATGCAACGCTTTGGCGTAGAGGCACCCGACTTTCTTGCCCTGGTGCAACACATCAGTGCAGCTGGGCTCACCATTCACTCATGTGCCTTGCATCTTCCGCTACATCACACCGATGAGGAAATTTACGAACAACTCTCAAAGTGGATCCCACTCGTTCCCCAGTGCGTCACCATTTCATTGAGTCATGTTTCAGCTACTCAACTTGCAGCACAACAGGAAAAATTTCCTGATGCACTTTTTGAAGTACGGCTTGGCACCGCACTGTGGCACGGAGATAAATCTTTTTTTTCTTTACACACTGAAGTTCTTGCTGTGCACTCAATTGCAAAAGGTACTACAGCGGGCTACCACAGCACCGCAGCACCTGCCGATGGCCACATCGTTGTAGTTGCCGCAGGAACCGCCCACGGTGTTGCACCACTAGCAAACGGCTCAAGCCCATTTCATTTTCAACAGCAGCGGCTCACTTTGCTTGAAGCGCCCTATATGCATAGTGCAATGTGCTTCGTTCCCCTCGGCCAACCGTGCCCAAAGATTGGCGATGCAATAGATGTGCAACGGCCCCTGCATACCGTTGCCCCCGACATCACACTATGGGTCTAAAAACTCATGACTAATGCAGCGTTACCAACTCGCAATGGCGTTGCTCGTTTTGCAGAGCTCGATATTGCTCGCAGCATTGCACTTTTTGGCATCATCGTATTGAACTACCACGGCTATCTCAATGGAGGCAACGCCACTGGTTCTGTTCAAACAACATGGTTCGCACGCCTCATGGACCCGTGGAATGGGTTGCTCGTTCCCAGTCCCGTCATCTTTGTAGTAGTTGCCGGTATTGGTTGTGGGCTCCTCACGTCAACGAGTCAGCAACTCAGCACCACAGAATTACGTTGGCTACTTATTCGGCGTGGAACATTTCTCTTCACCATTGGAACAATGTTTGAGTGGGTGTGGAACGGCACCATACTTCCGTACTACGGGATTTATTTTGTTTTGGCTGCTGCTGTGTTCCATTTAAGAATAAAATATATTGCTGCACTGGCCGTAGGAATCACTGTGGCCGCGGCACTTCTTTCCTATTGGCGCTACCGCCAAGAAGTCAACGGCCATTCAACGAGTTGGCTGCAGCCATTTGAGCCCAATACCCCTCGTAATTTTCTCTTTCGTTATTTCATTGACTACACACATCCGGTTTTGCCCTGGTTTGCTTTCTTCTGCGTTGGGCTCATCATCGGGAAGTCTTATACCGCCTTCCGTTTAAAGCGAAAAACCATACTTTTCGCCAGTATTCCTGCGCTTTTTTGCATATACCTCGCAAGTGGTCTTGCGCTACATCACACCGATGGCTCATGGCAGCATCTCTTAAGTACCGACCCCTTCCAACGCGGCATATTGGCCACAGTTGGCGCGTGTACCAGTGCAGTACTCATCGTCATCCTCATTTCTTTTCTTGCTGACAAGTACCCCACTTCCCCACTTGCTCAACTACTCCAGCGGTCGGGGCAAATCACACTTACCCTTTATCTCTGCCATGGCTTTATTTACAACGCAGTAGTGAACTGGTGGAGCTGGGTTGAACCAGGTGGGTTCACCACTGCATTTATTTTTTCCTGCGTCGTGTGGACACTGCTCATTGCCGTTGGCGTTCGCTGGCAGACTTCCATTGGCAAAGGCCCTGTAGAAGTTGTTTATCGCAAGTTCGGAAACTAAAGGCGCAATTAAATTCTTGCCATGCGGTTCATGCCGCGTAGAGCAAAAGCTGCTGCACCAACAAGCGCACCATCGTCACCTAGACGTGCCGGCACAATACGTGCTCCTGTAGAAAATTCGAGTCGGCACAATTCATCAAGACTGTTTTGTGCTGCTTGGAAAAACGGTGCCCCAAAACCCAACGCCACACTTCCACCAACCACAGCAAGTGGAAGGTCGAGCAAGTTACACACCGAAGCGATGCCGCGGCCCACGAGGCGGCCAGTGCGCTGAATAATTTCATACGTCGGTTGTGTAGGAGGCCTGCCAGTGATGGCCTCAATGGCTGGGCCAGAAGTTTCTGCTTCCAAGCAGCCACGGGCGCCACATACGCAGCGGCGGCCGCTTGGCTCCACAATGACGTGCCCAATATGGCCGGCGTTTCCCGCTGCACCGTCGAGAAGGCGGCCATTGAGCACAATGCCACCACCAACTCCAGTGGAAACGACCATTGCTAAAAAGTTGTCGTGCCCTTTGGCGGCGCCTTTCCAGCCCTCACCAAGGGCAAGCGCTTTGGCATCGCCATCGGCGAAGACAGGCAATCCGGTCAGCGTTCGCAGCCGAGGGACCAACGGGAAATTACGCCAACAAGGGATATTCAGTGGCGACACCAGTTCTGCATTTTCTGTCATTGGCCCTGCACAACCCACACCCAGTGCAACTGGTTGTGCTCCGTGTTGTCCGCGAGCTTTCGTGAGCATGGCATCGACGAGTTGTGCAACATCGTTGAAAAGATTTTCATCGCTTTGGTTACTACGCACCGCGATACGACCTCTGTCGATGACCATTCCTTCACGAGTAACAAGACCTGCAGCAACTTTGGTGCCACCAATGTCAAGAGCGAGAAGGACGTCCATACCGCTCTAGTGTCTATCGCACAGCAACATCAAAGTAAGTTTTTTCCGCGAGTAATCTGTTACAGCATGTTGAATTTTGCTGTGCCATCGGGTTGGAGTTCATTTTTCACCGAAGAGTTGTCTAAGAGTTATTGGGATTTACTGAGTATTTTTATAGAAACAGAACGTGCAACGTTGGAGATTTATCCACCACACCATGAAGTGTTTGCGGCCTTCGCAGCAACTCCACTGCACAAAGTCAAAGTGGTCATTGTGGGGCAAGACCCGTATCACCAACCCGGTCAAGCGCATGGGTTGAGTTTTTCTGTCAACACAAATGTTGCGCCACCACCATCACTGCGAAATATTTTTACTGAGCTACTGAACGACGTGAACGTCGATCGCAATCAACACCCAGCGAAAGGCAACCTCTCGTCGTGGACAGAGCAAGGTGTGCTGCTGCTCAACACCACATGCACTGTGCGTCGCGGCGAAGCTGGGTCACACAGTGGTAAGGGATGGGAAAAATTCACAACTGCCGCGCTACGTGTAGTTGCTGAAACACATGAACATGTGGTTTTCATCTTGTGGGGCAAACATGCGCAGGCTTTGAGGCCCCACCTGGAACTCACTGGGAGCCATCACACCTTCATTGAGGCGCCACATCCGTCTCCGTTATCGGCATATCGCGGGTTTTTTGGCTCTCGGCCCTTTTCACGCACTAATGAAGCACTGATTCAGCACAGTCAGACACCGATAATATGGTAATCAGTTCATTATTCAATGTTTATTTGGGAAAGAAAGGTTGCCATGGGGTCAGTTCGTAGACACGCATCACTCAATGCAACGGCACAAGAAGTCTGGGACTTCATCGGCCACCCAGGCGCCTTGCATGAATGGTTCCCTATCACGGCAACGCGCATTGAGGGCGACAAACGCTGGATCACCTTGCCCACCGGCATCGTCTTTGAAGAAGACATCTTGTTGGTCGACCACGACCTGCGCCGATTCCAATATGGAATTACGAACAACCCACTTATCACCAGTCATCTCGGTACATATGACGTCATTGAGCTAACGCCAACTACTTGCATCGTTGTTTACAGCACCAATGTTGAACCAGAAGTATTTGCACTGGCTATTGGTGCAGCAGCTGGCGAGGGAATGCGCTTTCTCGAAAAGAAATACGGCATTCCAAAGAATGAAGGAACTCGCTAATGGCACGTCGCATCTTGTTCATCACCACCGACCAACAGCGCTTCGATGCATTGGGTTGCAACGGTGGCACCGTTGCCCGCACTCCTGTGGTTGACTCATTTGCAAAAGAAGGCATTCGCTATAACCGCGCACTTCCTTCCAATGTGGTGTGTATGCCATCGCGTAGTTCCATGATCACAGGACAACACGTTTCCACTCACGGTGTATGGATGAATGGCGTGACTCTGCCTGTCGATGCGCCAAGCATTGCAGCCGACCTGTGGCGCAAGGGCTACCGCACGTCACTCATTGGCAAGGCGCACTTCGAACCATTCCTCGACCCCTTTGCTCTCTTCACGGAAAACACCATTGCCACTCAAGGCGTGGAAACTGTGATGCATAAAAATGCCGACGGAACCGAAGAGCCACACCGTGGTTTTGAACACCTCGAATTTGCAACACACAACGCCATGGGCCCTTTGCATTACGCCCAATGGATACGTGCAAATTTCCCAGAAGGCGCCGACATGCTCTACCCCGTCATCAACCGCAAATTGCAGGTGAATGAAATGGGCGGTGGCGATACTGGTGCGCCACAGGTGAAACATAACCCCATGCCTCTTGAGTGGTATCACACAAGCTGGGTAGCCGACCGAGCAATGAACTGGCTCTCTTCTCAAAATGATGAAGACGACATGTTTTGTTGGGTGAGCTTCCCCGACCCCCATCATGCATGGGACCCACCCATGTCGGAACTGCACCGCGTGAACTGGCGCGACCTCGACCTACCAGCCGGATACATCAGCGACCCTGCGGAACGTGAACGCATTTTGAGCACGAAGCCCGCGCAGTGGCTTGCTTGGTACAACGGCGAATTTGTTTCGAACTTCGAAGCACCGGCCCAATGGGTGCCCAACACGTTGACTGCCGACCAGGTACGTGAAGTAAATGCAATGGTGCATATTGAAAACGAACTCATCGACGAAGCAATTGGCCGCATTGTTGGTCTCTTCAAAGAGCGCGGCTGGTGGGACGACACCGACGTTATTTTCACCACCGACCACGGCGAATTCCAGGGCGACTTTGGCCTACTTTTCAAAGGCCCGTACCACGTCGACTCGCTCATGCGACTCCCACTCATTTGGCGCCCTGCACCTTCTCGTGTTGGAGCTACTACACCAACTGTGGTGAACACGCCGGTCAGCCTGGTTTCACTAGCTGCAACTTTTGCTCACATTGCTGGCTTGCCTCAACCTGCTTACGTTGAAGCAGCACGACTCCCGCTGAACGATGCAGAAGCTGTGGAGCTGAAACACGAGCGTGTACTCACCGAATGGGACAGCGTTTTGTTTGGCAAAATTGTTTCACTGCGCACCGTTACCCGTGGCTCTTGGGTATGCACCGCTACGTTGCCAGGCTCATTGCACGATGGCACCGACGGCGAGCTCTACAACCTCGACAACGACCCACTCCAACATCACAACTTGTGGCATAACAAAGAACACCGTGCAACCCGCGATGATCTTCTTGCCGACATGTGGGACCATTTACCCGAACGAAAAGGTGTTCGGCGTGAATGCGATGCTCCGGTTTAACGCTCGTTAAAGCGCTTTTACCCATTTCATTGCGTTGTCGAGCATCGCAATTTGTGCATCAACTTTGTTGACCGGGGTCATGTCGCCCGTGAGCATGCGGTTAGCCATTGTGCTGAGCGATAGCCATGTGGTGCCCGATGCTTTCCACGCTGCCACTTCAGGCGATAACGCTTCTTCTCCGCGCTGTAAGTGCAGTACCGCATCGGTGGGGAAACTTGCAACATCACGGCCTTGATTCACCAGCTCTTCGCGCAAAATTGCAAGTGCATTTTGAATGCGTTCGCCAGTGTTGCCAAAAATATAACCATCACCCATACGAGCAGCGCGGCGAACGGATGCCTCTGCACTGCCACCAAACCACACCGGAATTTGACGATTGGGCAAAGGAACAATTCCGCCTCTATCGACACGGTGATATTTGCCAGAGAAGTCGTTCACCGGTGATGTCCACAACTGGCGCATTAACTCCACTTGTTCTTCCATCCGTTTTGCTCGGTTGCGGAACTCGGTATTCAAGGCTTCGTACTCGACGTAGTTCCAACCGGTTCCCACACCGAGCACCAAACGCCCACCGCTCAACATGTCGAGATCGGCTGCTTGTTTGGCAACTAATACTGCTTGGCGCTGCGGAAGAATCAGCACGCCAGTGACAAGTTCTATGTCGGTGGTAATGGCCGCGATGTAGCTAAACAGCACCAATGGTTCATGGAACTCATCTTTTTCCGTATACGGGCCCCACAACTTGGGTTCACGATCGGCGTGCACCGCACCAACAACGTGGTCGTAAGCAACAATGCGCTCGAACCCGAGGTCTTCTACTGCGGCCACCCATGCTCTGATGGCTCCAGGATCTTTGCCCATTTCAGTGGTGGGGAATACTGCTCCGTAACGCATGCATTTACTGTACGCCTTCTGATAGGACTAGGCGATGGCGCAGAGGACTCCCTTCGACAACACCTACTACAAACGTTTCTATGGGAAGGTGGGCGTGCATGATGCCGAGAAAATTACCCACCTTGCCCAAGGTATTCACTCTTTGTGCGCCTGGTGGGGCCTCCCTATTCGTAGCGTTCTCGATGTTGGTGCCGGCCCTGGTTTTTGGAGCAACTGGTATCGCACTCAACACCCGAAGGTGAAAGTTCTCTCTACTGATATCAGTGAACACGCGTGCGCCACCTACGGGCATCAACAACGCGACATCAGTACATGGTTGCCACCACGGTCTTATGACCTCGTCATTTGCCATGGCGTATTGCAATACCCGAGCAATGTAGATGTACGAAAGGCAATGGCAAATTTGGGTAAAGCAACTCAGCACTTCATGTACTTAGAAATACCAACAAAAAGTGACTTTGAAGATGTAGTTGATGCAGCAGTGACCGACATGAATGTGCATCATCGCAGCGGTGCGTGGTACCGCAAAGAACTCGCACCGTACTTTGTTCAAGTGGGCGCAGGGCTGTGGCAATCACGCCACAGCAATATTCCGATGTACGAATTAGAAGCGTGTCGCTAAGAAACTAACGCCGTGCCAGTACGGCATCACTCACCCAGCATGTTTCAAGATGCAGCGTTGAGCGAATACGCACCACACGCTTTTCTTCATGAACAGCTTTGCCACACATAGAAAGTGCAGCCTTAACGCATGACTCTTCATCGGGCAAGACCATGGGGAGCTTGCTGCGACGCACACCCGATGGACCTGCAGTAAAACAGTTGAGATACGTCTTTTCCCAGTCGATAGCGTTTGCTACGGAGGCAGGAATAAAGTCAGCAAGGCCGATACCTAATACATTCCCGCCAGATGCTTCGGTAATGCTCAACAACACAATCGTTGCTGGCGGATGTGGAAAATCATCAAGCCCATGAACCCAGAATCGCCCACTCACATTTGGGTCGATGGTGGTACCAGAAATATCTTTCCCACCGCGCTCCACAATGAGAACATCGATATCGGTGAAAGGCAACTGAGGAACAAGTGAACGCGCATACGCGGTGAGGTGTCGTTCTGCCTCTCCGCCTACTTCATCGCTCAGTAGCGCTTGCACACGAACCACTTCCCCGGCACACGACTCTACTGTTGCAACACCACCCAGAAGTCGACCTGTTGAACGCAATGCAGCAATACCGTCTAATAGACGTATGGCCATTTGCTCTGGCCCACATGAGTGAATGAGCGCTGCTCCTGGCTGCTTGCCAAAACCCACCACCGCCATTTTTGTGCATCCACTTTCAATGGGCCCTTTAAAACAAGTGTGTGGCTTCACGCGATTCACAGGCAAGATGTAATGAGCACCTGCAGCGTGCTCATCTAAATACACGGGGGTGCCAGCAGAAGTGCGAGCAACCTCAAGTGTTTTCATTGACGAGCGAATCTCGCAGCCAACACTTTCTTCGGTTACCCCCAATGTGGCGAGCAATTTTTTTTGGCCTTCTGCAGTTCCTCCTGCATGGCTTCCCATTGCAGGAACAACAAATGGGAGGGCCCCGAGTTCACGCAAACCCGCAATTGCTCCTCGCAAAGTTTCAACCCTCCCAGTAAGACCTCTGCTTCCTGCGCCAACGGCAACAGTTTTTCCCTGTAAGTCGATGGACGCAAAGCGAAGTTTCACCGCTTGCGCAACGGCATCTTCCACATCGCCAACTGGCTCTGGTTGAGGAACATCAAGTGCTATTTCATGGAGTTCTGGCACTACGAGGTCGGGAGAATAGGGCAGTCTCACGCCTTGTGACAGTTGTTCCCACGAGCTAGCCATATATGAAGAGTACCGACCGCTACTGCCCAGTCATGCCATCGGCTAGCGTCGGAGCATCCCATCAGTTCATGAATTCAATATTCTTGAACGCAATCAATATAACAAGGAGAAAATATGCGTCGTATTCAACGCCTCGCCATCCCAGTGGTGGCACTTAGTCTCTTTCTCGTTGCCTGTGGCAGCGATAGCGACACCGCAAGTGATGAAACCACCGTCGATACCTCAGCAGAAGTCATTACCGATGACACCATGGTCGATGACTCTGCCTCAGCAAAAATTGACATCGCAGCACTCGGCCTCATCAAAGAGGGTGCAATTACTGTTTGCACCGATGCTCCATACGAGCCCTTTGAATTCCAAGATGAAGCCACCAAAGAATGGACCGGCTTCGACATGGATCTCATGAAGGTCATCGCCACCAATATTGGCGACTTGTCGTTGGAAGTAACAGTTCAACCATTCGATGGCATCTGGCTTGCTCCAAAAGCAAAAACCTGTGACCTCGTTGCATCAGCTATGACCATCACTGAAGAGCGTTCGGCGAATGCTTTGTTCTCTGACCCATACTTCGATGCCGACCAGTCGCTTCTTGTTCGTGCAGAAGATAAAGCAACACTTGTTGACCTTGCATCACTTGCAGGAAAAACTATTGCAGTACAAACCGGCACCACAGGTGAAACATATGCCAAGGAAAATGCAAAAGACTCCACAGTGAAGTCATTTGACGAACCAGCAGCAATGTTCCTTGCACTCGAAGGCAAGCAAGTTGATGCAATTTTGCAAGACCTTCCTGTGAACGGCGCCCGTCAGGTAAAAGAGCCAACTAAGTTTGCTCTCACCGCAACATTTGCGACTGGTGAGCAATACGGTTTTGCACTTGCTCAAGACAACACAACACTTGCTGAAGCAGTGAACAACGGCCTTGCAGCTGCAAAAGACTCAGGCGAATACGACACCATTTTCGCGAAGTACTTCGGCGCAAAG
>Ga0208592_1000009_pt1 | contig 59198 bp, 53 predicted proteins | sample LakMenE18May10ns_FD_150712 | JGI IMG/M metagenome (GOLD analysis project Ga0208592, IMG submission 150712) | Freshwater microbial communities from Lake Mendota, WI - 18MAY2010 deep hole epilimnion ns (SPAdes) | ecosystem: Environmental > Aquatic > Freshwater > Lentic | place: Lake Mendota...
GGCATGTCGGGTAATTCCACACCGCTTACATTGGCGGAAAAGCTTTGGAACAGCCATCTTGTCGCCAAGGGCGAAGACGGTGCGCCAGACCTTCTTTACATTGACCTGCATTTAGTGCACGAGGTCACCTCTCCTCAGGCCTTTGATGGGCTAAGACTTGCTGGCCGAAAGGTGAGAAGACCAGATCTCACAATCGCCACCGAAGATCACAACACTCCAACCATCGATATCGACAAGCCAATTGCTGATCTGACCTCGCGCACCCAGATTGAGGCGCTTCGCAAGAACGCTGCCGAATTTGGAATTCGACTTCATTCTCTGGGGGATAAGAATCAGGGCATTGTTCACGTTGTCGGCCCCCAGCTTGGTTTGACCATGCCAGGTATCACGGTGGTTTGTGGTGACTCTCATACTTCCACCCATGGAGCATTTGGGGCGCTCGCGATGGGTATTGGAACCAGTGAGGTCGAGCACGTTTTGGCCACCCAGACACTTCCTCTGAAGCCATTCAAGACCATGGCTATTAACGTTGAGGGAACCTTACGCCCTGGGGTAACTTCCAAAGACATCATCTTGGCTGTTATTGCCAAAATCTCAACCGGTGGCGGTCAAGGATACGTCCTGGAATATCGCGGTAGTGCCATTAGGTCTTTGTCCATGGAAGCTCGAATGACCATTTGCAATATGTCTATCGAAGCTGGGGCCAGAGCTGGCATGGTGGCTCCGGATGAAACTACTTTTGCGTATTTAAAGGGCCGACCACACGCTCCAACTGGAAAAGATTGGGACGACGCGGTTGCGTACTGGAAGACCTTGCCTACCGATGAGGGAGCCAAGTTCGACGCTGAAGTATTCTTGGACGCCGATACTTTGGATCCTTTTGTGACTTGGGGAACCAACCCTGGCCAAGGTGTTTCACTTTTGGATAGCGTTCCTGACCCAGAAGACATCTTGGACCCGAACGAAAAGGCGGCTGCGCTTCGCGCACTTGAATACATGGATCTAAAGCCTGGAACAAAGATGAAAGACATTCGCGTGGACACTGTTTTCTTGGGCTCTTGCACCAACTCCCGTATTGAGGACCTTCGTGCAGCAGCTGCAATCATAAACGGCAAGAAAAAAGCTGATGGCATCCGCATGATGGTTGTTCCTGGATCACAAAAGGTTCGTATCCAGGCCGAAGAAGAAGGACTCGACAAGATTTTCAAAGACTTTGGTGCCGAGTGGCGCTTTGCCGGTTGCTCAATGTGTTTGGGCATGAATCCAGACCAGCTCGCCGCAGGCGAGCGGGCAGCATCAACGTCAAACCGAAACTTTGAAGGCAGGCAAGGAAAAGGCGCCAGAACACATTTAGTTTCTCCACTGGTTGCTGCCGCTACTGCTATCAGAGGAACCCTTTCCTCGCCAGCTGATCTGGAGGTGATGGTCTAATGGAACAGATCTCTACATTCTCTGGTGTCGCGGTTCCACTAAAAAGGTCAAATGTTGATACTGACCAAATCATTCCGGCAAGTTATCTAAAGCGAATTACCAAAACTGGCTTTGAAGATGCATTGTTTGCCTCTTGGAAAGCAGAACCTGATTTTGTCTTGAACCAACCAGTTTTTCAAAACGGAGAAGTTTTGATTGCAGGACCTGATTTTGGAACGGGGTCTTCTAGAGAACATGCGGTTTGGGCACTTCGCGACTGGGGTTTCAAGGCCGTTTTTTCTGCAAAGTTTGCGGACATTTTTACCGGTAACAGCGGTAAGCAGGGCTTGATTACCGGGGTCATCACCGAGGATGAAACCAAGAAGATTTGGGACATCATTGATGCCAGTCCTGGGATTTCGGCCAGTGTGGATTTACCGAACCAGAGCCTAACTGTTGGGGATTTACAAGTGTCTTTTGAAATTGATGCCTATACCAAGTGGCGATTGATGGAAGGTCTCGACGATATAGGACTAAGTTTGAGGGACGAGGGAGCAATTACTTCCTACGAGAAATCACGCGAGGCGTGGAAGCCACTAACTTTGCCAGCTAAGGGAATCTAATGAGCGTCATAACCGTAAACGGCGGAAAGCCGCTCACAGGTCGGGTAGATCTTAAAGGCGCAAAGAACCTTGTTACCAAGGCGATGGTTGCAGCACTTTTGGCTGACTCACCAAGCGTTCTAAAAGACGTTCCAAAGATCAGCGACGTTGAGGTAGTTGCCAGATTGCTTGAATTACACGGTGTCTCAATTGATTTTGATGATGCCGGTGTGATGCAGCTTGACCCCAGGGGAGTCAAACAAGCTCGCATGGTGGACATCGATGCCCATGCCGGTTCGTCTAGAATTCCAATTTTGTTTTGTGGACCCTTGCTGCACCAGCTAGGTGAGGCCTTTATTCCTGACCTTGGAGGCTGTCACATCGGTGACCGACCAGTGGATTTTCACTTAGATGTGCTTCGTAGTTTCGGGGCAGTAATCGAGAAGTCCAAAAACGGAACAAGGTTGACTGCCCCTAACGGATTACACGGAGCGAAGTTATCTCTTCCTTACCCAAGCGTTGGAGCTACCGAGCAGGTGCTGCTAACTTCGGTTCGCGCCAAGGGACTCACCGAGTTATCGGGCGCTGCGATTGAGCCTGAGATTATGGACCTCATTGCCATCTTGCAAAAGATGGGCGCCATAATCTCGGTTGATACCGATCGAACCATCCGTATTGAAGGCGTTGAAACCTTGAATGGCTATACCCACCGAGCACTCTTTGATCGCAATGAAGCTGCCTCCTGGGCAGCAGCTGCGCTAACCACCGGAGGCAATATCTTCGTCGGGGGAGCAAGACAGATTGAAATGACAACTTTTCTGAACGTTTTCAGGAAAGTTGGCGGTGGTTTTGACATTGAGGACGATGGAATTCGCTTTTATCAACAGAGCGAGGAGCTACATCCAGTTGTTATCGAAACCGATGTTCACCCAGGATTCATGACTGACTGGCAGCAGCCCCTAGTAGTTGCCCTAACTCAAGCCAAAGGTCTATCCATTGTTCATGAGACTGTTTACGAGAACCGTTTTGGTTTCACGGATGCTCTAGTGAAGATGGGTGCCCAGATTCAGATATACCGCGAATGTCTTGGCGGTAACCCTTGCCGATTTGGTCAGATGAACTTTTATCACTCGGCAGTTATATCTGGATCCACTGAGCTTCACGGTGCGGACATTGTGGTTCCTGACCTGCGCGGTGGTTTTAGCCACATGGTTGCGGCCTTGACTGCCAAGGGTGTCTCAAATGTCAGCAACGCGCAATTAATCTCGCGTGGCTACGAGCACTTTATTGACAAGCTCTCAGGTCTTGGTGCCGACTTTAGTTATGCGGAGTAAGCGTGGCTAAAAAGCAAAAGCTGATTCCGATGCCGAAGGTAACAACGGATGAGAACCCGCTTGCTGTTCGGATTATTGCTTTTTTTGTGGCTCCTATTATTCGGATGTTTTTTAAAGTGGAAGTTACTGGAATGGAGAAGCTTCCAAAATCTGGTGCATTTATCTTGACTCCAAATCATGCCACGAACATGGACGGCCTAGCGGTTGCTTACTTTATCTACAAGATCCTCAAGCGCGGCCCACACTTCTTTGCTAAAGAGGCACTGTTCAACATTCCGCTGGTAGGAAAAGCGTTGCTCGCCGGTGGTCAGATTCCCGTGTTTCGAAAAGGTGGTCAGAGAAATGATGACTCGTTCAAGATCGCTAACTCCTACCTAAAGGCAGGGCACATAATCTGCATTTATCCAGAAGGAACCCTCACCAGAGAACCAAACCTTTGGCCAATGCGCGGAAAAACTGGTGCGATTCGTTTGGCGCTAGATAGCGGAGTGCCGGTATATCCAATCGCTCACTGGGGTAGCGAGCAAATCATGGGTCGATACAGCAGCAAGTTTCGCCCAGGGTTTTGGAAGAAGGTTCAGATACTGGTCGGCGATGAAATTGATCTAGCCAGATACCGAAAAGAAAACCTAAGCCCGGAAGAACTGCTTCAGGCAACCGAGCACGTGATGCGATCAATTACCGCTCTAGTTGAGCAGCTTCGCGGAGAAAAGGCCCCGGGGACTTTGTGGGATCCTGTAGCGATGGGTCAAACTGTGACCGGAAACTTCATGAAGGCTGCAAAAAAGGCTGGCCCTAATTGACCAAGAATGACATCGCACCTCACCTAACAGACACGATCGACACTCCTCAGGGAGAATAGTCCCATGGGAAAACTCCGTGTTGCTGTTTTGTTCGGCGGCAAATCCAATGAGCATTCGATATCGGTTGCTACCGCAGCCGGCGTTTTAAGCGCCATTGACTCTTCAAAGTATGACGTTATTCCGGTTGGAATCACACGCGAGGGAGTCTTTGTTCCCTTTGTTGGTGACCCTGCAACTTTAAGTTTGGCCAATGGCCTAAAGACCATTGAGTCTCAAGGCTCAACCATTCGCTTTGCCATGGATGGATCGCGGGAATTATTCGAACTAGACCCAAAGGATAATGAAAAATCCCTTGGGGTAATTGATGTAGTGATGCCAATGCTTCATGGACCATTTGGTGAAGATGGAACTATTCAGGGCTTTTTGGAACTGGTTGGAGTTCCTTACGTTGGAAACGGTGTGTTGGGTTCGGCTGCTGCCATGGATAAGGAATTTAGCAAAGCGCTATTTAAGGCAGCCGGAATACCAAGCCCTGACTATGCGGTTGTCACCAAATCGGACATGCTCAATAACCCCGAGTCTGCTCTTGAGCGAATTAAGACCTTAGGCAAGTTGCCATATTTTGTAAAGCCCGCAAGGTCTGGCTCTTCGGTTGGAATCAGCAAGGTCGATTCTCTTGAAGCGATCCCTGCAGCTCTAGAGGAAGCGTTCAAGCACGATGACAAGTTGGTCATTGAAGTTGGAGTTGTTGGCCGAGAGATTGAGTGTGGCGTGCTAGATGCCCTGGATGGTGGAGCACTTAGAGTATCTGTTGCTGGCGAGATTACAGTGCGCGGTCGCGAGTTCTATGACTTTGAAGCCAAGTATGTAGATAGCGACGCCGCAACCCTTATCTGCCCGGCAGATATCTCTGCCGATGAGTTATCCAAGATGCAGCAGATGGCCAGAAAAGCATTCAAGGCTTTAGGTTGTAAGGGATTGGCTAGGGTGGATTTCTTCTTGACCGACAAAGGCTTTATGGTGAATGAGATTAACACCATGCCAGGGTTTACATCGATTTCGATGTTCCCGAGGTGCTGGCAGGAATCAGGCCTTAGCTATAAAGATCTAATCGACGAGCTGATTTCACTAGCTCTGGTAGATACCGCCAGCTAGTAACCCAAATCCCTAAGCTAATTTGTTCCGAATGGTAAATTGAGCAAGTGAAAGAGCAAATACCGCCAATTCTTCGGCCAGATAACGTGGCCCCAGTTTCGCTTAAAGACTTTGCGAACCATTTTGGACTCGATGCTCCAGCAACAGACGCCATGCTTACTGGTATCAGTATGAACACGAACGACTTGCGCGCGGGGGATCTATTTGTTGCCATGCCTGGCAAGAAAACCCACGGGGCGGAATTTATTGAAAAGGCAATTTCGCTTGGGGCAGCCGCTATTGCTACAGATAGCACTGGTATGGAGCACACCAAAGAGATTGTGATCCCGGTGGTCAGAATTGAAAACCCAAGACCTCGCCTTGGGGACCTAGCAGCTTATGTTTATGGCAACCTGCCGGCGGTTATGCCCAAGCTTTTTGGAACCACCGGAACCAACGGCAAAACATCAACCACTTACTTACTTGAAGCAATCCTGCGTCAACTAGGTGAAGTGACAGGATTGACCTCAACCGCTGAGCGTCACATTGCCGGTGAAACCATCGTGAGCAGACTTACCACCCCTGAGTCCACAGAAATGCAGGCCCTTATCGCCAGAATGCGCGAGAAGAAAGTGACCTCAATCGCGATTGAGGTCTCGGCTCAAGCACTCTCGCAACTTCGAGTCGATGGTTTACTTTTTGATGTTGTTGGTTTCACCAACCTAAGCCATGATCACCTAGATGATTACAAGGACATGCAAGAGTATTTGGAGGCCAAGCTTCCACTGTTTACCAAGCGTCACGCCAAGCGCGGTGTGGTGTGTCTTGATTCCAAATACGGCAAGGACTTCGTAGCGCAGTCAGAAATCCCGGTAGTTACCATCACCAGTGAGTTAGGTGTGGAGGCTAAGTGGCACGTCGCTGTCACCGCAGAAACCCCAAGTTATACATCCTTTGTTCTTGCTGGACCTGACGGGGTAAACATTCGATCTCGGGTTCCACTACTTGGTGCACACATGGCAGCTAACGCAGGTCTTGCAATAGTGATGCTAATAGAAGCAGGATTTGATCCAAGTCACATCTCTAAGGCAATTCAAGACGGAATTGATGCTTACCTACCTGGAAGAACCGAGAGAGTTAGCGGCGATACCGGCCCTAACGTTTATGTTGATTTTGGTCACAGTCCAGATGCTTTCCTACACACCCTAGATGCGGTAAGAAAAGTCACCACCGGCAAAGTGATCATGCTCTTTGGCGCCGACGGGGATCGAGATCCAAGCAAACGACCAGCCATGGCCCAGGTTGCAGCGGCAGGTTCGGATATCTTGGTGATCACCGATCACCATCCAAGATTTGAAGATCCAGATTCGATTCGTGCTGGTTTGGAAAAAGCGGCTAGAGAATCAGCCCCCAACCATGAGATCTATAACGTCTCACCTCCAGAAGCTGCCATTCGAAAGGCAGTTTCTCTTGCAACTAGCGGTGATGCAATTTTGTGGGCAGGTCCAGGTCACCAGGACTATCGAGACATCAGAGGCGTTCGAACACCATACTCGGCAAGAAAAGAAGCCAGGGACGCGCTAAAAGAACACGGCTGGTCTTAGTTAGTAATTTCCGTGCAGCGCTTGGTCGCTTCGAGTACGCCAATGGAAGCTGCAAGCTCCTCCAAGACAGTAACTCCAGCAACCACAGTTGAGTCAACTATGACCTCTGTTGCTGGGGAGCGTGCGTAGGAAATGAATCGATAGCTGGGAGCTTTGGATTCATCTACTAACCAGTCAATATCCGAAGCGCTCACGCAAAGCAGTGGGCTTATCTCAACCGGTTCCAGGCCACAGCGCAAAATAACGGCGGTAGGCTCACCCCAGGCAGCTGTGGACTGGGCATTTACTCTTCGTTCTGGTAATCCCGCAAGCTCATCGGGTAAGCGAACCATGATTTCCGCACACTCTGGATTGTTAGCCTGCTCGGCTGGCTCTAAAGGCACCACCGGCGCGCAGCCAGCAAGGACCAGCACGAAAGCGCTGATTAGAAGAAGGTGGTTTTTTCGCATCGCTATTAAGGCTACCTTTGATTTGTGAATGACCAAACTTTGGCCGAGCTTGGCGAGATTGAAAGTCTAAGGCGCACGGTAGCGCGCCTTAGTCCTAGCACTCACGCACTAGTTGGATCCGGCGACGACTCCGCCGTAATTGTTGCCGATGGATCTTTTGTAGTTTCCACCGACACCTTGATTGAAAATCACGACTTCAAACTTGCTTGGTCTAGTGCTTTTGACCTTGGCTATAAAGCAGTAGCCACTAATCTTGCTGACATTGCGGCCATGGGTGCAAAACCAACAGCTCTGGTAGTTGCCCTTGTGGTGCCAAGTTCAACCAAGATTTCTTGGCTAGAAGGCTTTGCCGACGGTCTAGATGCTGCCTGTAAGACACTTGCTCGAGGTGCTGGAGTAGTTGGTGGAGACCTGGCCTCGGGAGAGCAAATAGTTGTTTCGGTTACTGTGCATGGAAGCATGGAAGGTAGAGCTCCGGTTCTTCGCTCTGGAGCCAAAGTAGGTGACACGGTCGCGGTAGCCGGGACGCTTGGGAAATCTTCTTGCGGGCTTGCTCTGTTGCAATCCGGGAACAAGGATCTGATTAATTCCTACGACGACTGGGTTTCATATCATCTAAGACCAGATCCTCCGATCCAACAGGGTGTTGAAGCGGCCATAGCTGGTGCTTCCAGCATGCTCGATGTTTCCGATGGCCTGAGCCAGGACTTAGTGCGAATCTGCAAAGCATCTAATGTTGCCATCAAGATTTCTTCTAAAGAGTTACAAGGATTTGAAGCCATGTTAGAACTTCCTGCTTTAGGTCTTGGCGTAGATCCCAAGAACTGGGTATTACACGGCGGGGAAGATCACGCGCTGGTCGCAACTTTTCCAGAAGGCTCGGTTTTGCCTAAAGCTTTCAAAGCCATTGGTGTTGTGATTTCCGGGAAACCGGCACTTTATCTTGATGAGATGGCTTTGCAGCCCCAGGGCTGGGATTCCATAACTGGAATATAACTACGGGTGCAGGTCCTTGTTGAGCTCAACTCCAGCACCGGATCTAACTAACGCCTCAACTCTTCCAGTCATTGAGTTTCTTCTAAACAGCAAGTTGTCAATTCCCGATAGCTCAACTGCCTTTAGGTCATGCTCTTTACCGTCGGCGATAAGAGTGAGCTTTGTGCCTGCGGTTACATAAAGTCCTGCTTCCACCACGCAGTCATCACCGATGGAAATACCAATTCCGGAGTTTGCACCAAGGAGGGCACGTCTTCCGATACTCACTACTTGCTTTCCACCTCCCGACAAAGTTCCCATAATTGAGGCTCCGCCTCCGATGTCGGAACCATCGCCAACTAAAACTCCTTGGGAGATTCTTCCTTCCACCATCGAAGAACCTAAGGTTCCCGCGTTGAAATTCACAAAGCCCTCATGCATGATGGTCGTTCCAGGGGAGAGGTATGCGCCAAGTCGCACCCTGGAGGCATCTGCGATGCGCACCTTTTTTGGAGTTACGTAATCAACAAGTCTTGGAAACTTATCGATGGAATGGATGATCACACCGGCTTTGGTAAGAGCTGGGCGCAACCGGTCGAGATCAGCTAGCGCTACAGCCCCAATGGAAGTGAAGGCAACAATCGGCATCAGGCCAATTAGGCCTTCGAGGTTTATGCTGTTTGGCTTTACCAAAAGATGAGACAGCAAATGCAGTCTGAGATAGGCATCCTCGGTTGAGCTAACCGGTTTGGCTAGGTCAATTTCGGTTCGAACCACCTGGGTTTCGATTTCTCTTCTGGGATCAGATCCGACCAGGGCATCTAGGTTTCTTGGGACCACCCAGAGCTCATCTGTTTTTGGAGCGGGACCTAGCTTGGGATCTGGAAACCAAACGTCCAAGACATTTCCTTGGGCGTCTTTGGTTGCCAAGCCATGTCCCCAGGCCTTGGTTGTTTCTTCGCTCATCCTCCAAGATTACAAGCTAGGCTCTGGATTGTGTCGAGTAAGAACCTAATTCTCAATTCCGATGTTGCCGAGCTCACTCGCGAGCTTTGTGATATCGAATCGGTTTCGGGCAATGAGCGCGAGATCGCAGACGCTATCGAATCAGCCCTCAAATTGGTTGGCCATCTAAGCGTGGTTCGAGATAGCGACGCAGTAGTTGCAAGTACCAATCTCGGCAGATCAAAAAGAGTCATTATCGCAGGACACATCGACACCGTTCCGGTGGCGGATAACCTGCCAAGCAAGCTGATGTCTTTTGAGCGCGAACAAGTTATTTGGGGTCGCGGCTCGGTGGATATGAAATCTGGCGTTGCGGTGATGCTAAAGCTCGCCGCAACCGTGACTGAGCCAACAGTTGATGTGACCTGGGTGTTTTACGACAACGAGGAAGTGGAGGCTTCCAAGAATGGCCTTGGAAGATTAGTGAGAAATCATCCGGATTTGATCAAGGGCGGTTTTGCGGTGCTGTGTGAGCCTACTGGTTCAATTGTCGAAGGTGGCTGCAATGGAACCTTGAGGGCCGAGCTAGTGTTTTCGGGCAAAAAGGCCCACTCGGCAAGGTCCTGGATGGGTGAGAATGCAATCCATAAGCTTGGTTCCGCTTTGGAATTTTTATCTAGCTACACTCCTTTGGAAGTCGAAGTCGATGGCTTGGTATACAAAGAAAGCCTGAACGCTGTTTTAGTCAACGGCGGTATAGCAACCAATGTGATTGCCGATAGGGCAATTTTGACTGTGAACTATCGCTTCGCTCCTTCAAAGTCGCAAGCTCAAGCAGGGGATTACGTGAAGAGTTTGTTTACCGGTTGCGAGATAAACATTGTTGATAGCGCACCTGGAGCTAGACCTGGCCTGCAAAGCTCCGAGGCCAAGGCCTTTGTTGCTGCCGTTGGCACATCAGTTCATCCCAAATACGGTTGGACCGATGTTGCCAGGTTTAGCGAACTTGGCATTCCGGCGGTCAATTATGGACCGGGAGACCCAAATAAGGCTCACGCGGATGATGAATCCCTGCCAGCTAGCCAGATTTACGCCTGTGAGAGTGGACTAAGAAATTTTCTGACCTCAAATCTTTGATAAACTTGGAACTTAGGCCTTCTGGCCAAAGTATTCCAAGGAGTAAAAATGGCAGCAATGAAGCCTCGTACCGGCGATGGACCCATGGAAGCAGAACGCGAGCCTCGCGGTCTTATCATTTTGCGGGTTCCACTAGAAGGTGGCGGACGCTTGGTTGTTTCAGTAAATGAAGAAGAAGCCAAAAGCTTGCACAAAGTCCTTGAAGGCGTAGTTAAGAAGAAGTAATTCTCTTGCTTGCCATCAGCAAGCCATCCCCTACTGGCGATAAAGCGGATATGAAATCCTGCTGGCTAGAAAAGAATCTCAAAACATCACGATAAATAATCGTGGCCTCATCGCGCATAGCTGGGTCTGGAACGCGATCTCGCCACAAAGCGTGCGAAATGGCAACTACGCCACCTGGCCGTAACAACCTAGAAGCCTGTCTTAGCTGATCTTCTAGGTCGCCTCGTTCAGCATCTAGAAATACTAAGTCATAGGCAGCATCTGCCATGTTTGACATGACCTCGGTGGCCTTTCCAGAAATCACCCTGGTTCGAAGCGGCGAAATCTTGGCATCTTTGAATGCCAGTTTGGCTGCTAATTGGAACTCGGAGTGGGAATCGATGGTTGCAAGAACTGAGTCCTCGGAGGCACTGAGCATCCAAAGCCCAGAAACTCCGGCACCGGTGCCGGCTTCAACAATGGCTTTGGCCCCAAGGGATGAGGCAAGTAATGCAAGGTGAGATCCAACACTGGCAGTTACGCATTCAATACCAAGTTCTTCAGCTCTAGCTCTAGCTTCGATAATGGCTGGCGTCTCCTGGACAAAGTCCTCGGTGAACTTCCAGCTAGATATCTTGTCAACCATCATCTCTCCTAATCTCAAAGCTTAGAGCTGCTCGGGCTGAAATAGCCGCACCTTAAGAGGTAGCCTTTATAGGTGTTTGGAATCTCTGGTGAAAAGCTATTAATTCTTGGGTTGATAGCTATTTTTGTGTTAGGCCCTGAGAGGCTGCCTCACTACGCCAAGCAGTTAGCAAACTTCATCAAGTCAATGAAAAAAATGGCCGAGGGTGCCAAGGTTCAACTGCAAACTGAAATTGGCGAAGAGCTGGACTGGAAACAACTTGATCCAAGAAAATACGATCCCAGGCGTATCATTCGTGAAGCGTTAGCAGAGACCCCAACTCGCAGTCCAGTTGCTGCACTAAATCACCCAAAAACTAGATTTCAGCCGACTTTTGAAAAAGGTGACGTAGCGCCTTTTGATTCTGAAGCTACCTAGAGCTTCTTCATCACTTTCGCTAAGGCATTCATTAGCGGGGCCATGACTTTGTATTGCTTGGCTCTGGATGGAAAGTTCAATAAGCCAGTGGCGATACCAACAGTCCGTGCTTCGGTAAATCGAAGCAATCCATACTTACCGTTTCTTCGGCCAACACCAGATTGCTTCATTCCTCCCATGGGGGAGTCAATCGAAGCCATTGAAGCGCGGTAGCCCTCGTTGATGTTAACAGATCCTGCCATCAGGCGGTTCGCAACTTTCTCTGCCAGCTTTACAGGACCAACCACCGAAGCGTTTAGTCCAAATTCGGTGTCGTTAGCTAACTCCACCGCTTGATCGATAGTGTCATAGCCGATAACGGCAATGAATGGACCAAACACTTCTTCGCGGGCTAGTCTCATTTCTGGTTTGATATCTGTCATCACGGTGGGGGAGTAAAAGTAAGGTCCTAGTTCGGGAAGCGCTTTGGCCCCAGCCAATACTTTCGCTCCCTTGCTAACCGCATCAGAGACATAATCTTGGACTCTGGTCAGTTGGTTTATTCCGGTGAGAGTTCCCAGGTCCATGTTGAAATCATCGCTCTTGCCAACCGCTAGAGAGTTAACTCGCGAGCTAAGTTCCGCTTCAAAAGCCTGCTTTTGGTTATTTGGAACATAGACGCGCTCGATGGAAACACAAAGTTGCCCAGAGTTTCCAAAAGCTCCAGCAATTACCTTTTCGGCAGCATCGCCTAATTTGGCACCAGGAAGAATAATCAACGGGTTCTTGCCACCTAGTTCGAGAGAGTAACCAATCAATCTCTTGGCGGCTCGCTCGGCAACGATTTTTCCGGTCTTTGTGGAACCAGTAAAGGCAACGTAGTCCACTGAGTCAGTGATCGCGTTGCCAACAGATGCACCATCGCCAACCACGATGGTCCATGCGGAATCTGGAATTCCTGCTTCAATGGCAAGCTTTCTGGCATAAAGGGAAACCAAGGCAGTTTGGTTGTCAGCTTTTTGAACAACAGTGTTTCCGGCAGCAAGTGCTGGCAGAACATCCAGCATCTGCAACGCAAGAGGGTAGTTCCAGGGTGTTATTACCCCAACTACTCCAACCGGAGAGTAAGTCACATAAGAACGTGTCACAAAAGGAACGCCCGAGTTAGTGATCTGTTTTTTTAGAACCTTAGGCGCAGTCTTGGCAAAGTATCTGGCAGAGCCTAAAGATCCGGCAACTTCTTCAAAGGCATGAGCTCTAGATTTGCCGGTTTCTAGCTGCAGTAAGTCCATTACGTTGTCTTGATTTTTCGCCAACAAATCATGCAGCACTCCAAGAGCTTTGGCTCTTTCCTTGACTGGAATAGCCGCAAACGCAGGTTGCGCCATTCTGGCATCGGCAACAGCCTTTGCAACCTGGCCAACACTTAGTTGCGGCAGGTCATAGATTTTCTTCCCGGTGGAAGGGTTCACGATAGTCACGTGATCTTGGGACTCGGGAAGATGGGATAGTAGCTGGGGGATACTGGATTCGCTCATGGCTATCATTCTACGAACAGATTATTTACTTAGGTTCCAGATTCAGCTTTCTACCAGAAAGACCTCGGGACTGTTTGGCAAGCAAGCTAGCAATCAAGTCAATTTGGAGTGCCGCTGGATCTTTCGAGTCAGCTGCTAGAAGAGGATGACCTGAATCAGAGCCTTCTCGCAAGGCTACCGAAATCGGAATTTGGCCAAGAAGTGGAACCTCGGTTTTTGACAAGTCACTGAGTGATTTGGCAACCAGCTCGCCGCCACCAGCTCCAAAAAGTTCAATTCTTTTACCGTCTTGTTCTAGGTAGCTCATGTTTTCAATGACCCCAAAGACCGCCTGGCCAGTTTGCAACCCAACGGCTCCGGAGCGCTCGGCAACCTCGCTGGCAGAAATTTGTGGGGTGGTGACCACCACCGTTTTAGCTGTTGGTAGCAACTGCCCAAGGCTAATTGCGACATCTCCGGTTCCAGGGGGTAAATCAACCAGCAGGATATCTAAATCTGCCCAGAACACATCGCTTAGGAACTGCTCAATTGCTCGATGTAGCATGGGCCCGCGCCAGGCTACTGGCTTGTTGTCTTCGACAAACATTCCAATGGAAATGACCTTTACACCGTATGCAACCGGCGGCAGGATCAGTTCATCAACTCTGGTTGGCTTATCTTTGATACCAAGTTGGCCTGGGATAGAAAACCCAAAGATGTCGGCATCAATCAAGCCAACGGATATACCCTGTCTGGCAAGTGCCACCGCCATGTTAGCTGTCAGGGTAGATTTTCCAACTCCACCTTTACCCGAGCCAATTAAGAAAATGTTGGTGAGAGTGTCTTTGTCAAATGGGTTGTGACGCATGGGCTTACCGCCACGAAGTTTCTTCTTTAGGACATCGCGCTCATCCGGAGTCATTACCGTCAAGGTAACAAGCACCTTCTCGACTCCTTGAACCTTTGCGACAGCATCCTGGGTTTCTTGCTCAATGCGTCTGGCTGCCGGGCAGCCGGTTATGGTGAGCTTAATTTCAACTTCAGCAATGGCGTCTTTTAGTGAGACCTTGCCAACCATATCCAGCTCAGTCAGCGGGATGCGAAGCTCAGGATCAATTACCTTTGATAGAGCTTGGTAGATCAGGGCCTCGGACACCCCTTAACTCTACGGACAGGCATGAGAGAATAGGAACATGAGCTCAAGAAATCAACCGGCCACCCTCCCCGAGGGTAAAGTGCTTGCCCAATTCAGTAACTACCTCGAAGCGGTAAAGACCGTTGAGCAACTTGTTGAAAACGGTTTTCCACCACGTCTTATCTCAATCATTGGCTCAGACCTGAAAACGGTAGAGGTTCTCAAGGGCAAGTTGGGTTATGGGCGCGTTGCCTTATCTGGAGCCGTTACCGGATCCTGGATTGGCTTGTTTTTTGGACTACTGTTTGGCGCAACCAGCGCTGCTGAGCAAGTTGTTATTACTAACTTGAGTGCCGGAATTTTCATCGGCGCCGGTGTTGGAATGTTGCTAAACGTGATTCGTTTTAGCATGACTAAAAACAAAAGAAGCTTTATTTCAGGTCAGTCAGTTGTTGCAAAAAAGTATGACTTGGTTGTTCCGATGAGCTCGCTATCCGAGGCTAAAAAAGCGATGAAGGTATCTTCTAGCAAGACCAGCAAAAAGCCAGCAGCCAAAAAGCCTGCATCTAAGAGCTAGCTGATACTGGCCATCCAGGATTCTATTTCCGCTGGGGTCCTTGGAAGCTTGGCTGATAAGTTCTCGACGCCATCTTTGGTGACCAAAACATCATCTTCGATTCTGATACCGATTCCGCGGAATCTTTCTGGAGCGAGCAAATCGTTCTCGTGAAAATACAATCCTGGCTCAATAGTGAAGACCATGCCTTCTTGCAATTCGGCATCTAGATACATTTGCTTTCTAGCCTGAGCACAATCGTGAACATCAAGACCTAGGTGGTGACTGGTTCCATGCACCATCCACCGGCGGTGAAATTGTTTGTCGGCTTCCAGTGATTGTTCGGCACTAACTGGCAAGAATCCCCAGTCTGCTATTTTTTGAGCAATAACTTTCATCGCGGCTTCATGAATCTCACGGAATTTGATTCCAGGTTTTGCAATTGCAAAGGCGGCATCGGCAGCTTCCAAAACAGCTAGATAAACCTCTAATTGAGCATCGGAATACTTGCCATTTACTGGAAGTGTCCTTGTTATGTCTGCTGTGTATAGCGAGTCAATTTCTACTCCAGCGTCTACTAACACTAGGTCACCGGTTTTTACCGGTCCGTGATTACTAATCCAGTGCAGTATGCAGGCATTCTTGCCGGCAGCGGCAATAGTTTCATAGCCTAGATCGTTTCCTTCCATTCTGGCTCTGGAGAAAAAGGCAGTTTCAATTATTCTCTCGCCGCGAGGATTTGCGGCTGCTTTTGGCAAAGCTCTAACGATGTCTTCGAATCCGCGGATCGAGCTTGCAACGGCAGCTCTCATTTGCTCAATTTCAAAGGAGTCTTTGACAAGACGCAACTCTGAGACAAACTGAGCTAGCTCGGCATCTTCCAAGTCGATGGTCTTTTTCTTGCCTAGGTAGTCATCAAGTTCTGCAAGGTCTCGAGTGGCAATTTTTAGAAGCGATGACACCTCTTCTAGTGTTGGCCTTGCTCCCACCCAGAACTCTCCGATGGCAGGGTTGGCAAAGAACTCGTCTGAATCTTTTCCAGCGGTTGGGCGTAGAAAAAGAATTTGATTTGACTCTTCGGTGTCAATTACTAGAACCGAGTCGGGGACGGTTTGGCTTCCCCAACCCGTTAGGTGAGCAAAGGCTGCGTGTGGGCGATAGCGGTATTCGGTGTCATTGGAGCGCGTCTTTGGAGCACCTGCTGCAATGACAATTACTTGATTGCTAAAAGCCTTAGCTACAGCGTCGCGGCGAACTTTGGCAAAGTCGGCAGCTGGAGCTGCAGTGATTTTCTGAACTGGAGAATCCTGCCAGCCGCTTGAGATGTAATCCAAAAACTCTTTGCTGTTAGGGGTTCGAGAGCGTGTTTCCCCGGTGCCTTCTTTTTTATCGCTAAGCATCCATCTATTGTGTCATTGCTTGGGCCCTAATTGCTTTGGGTAGTCTTGAAATAACAGAACAGGGATTCCAATGGTCAAAATAGACCTACACACGCACTCCACTAGATCCGATGGACTAGACACCCCTAGTCAACTCGTTGCTAACGCCGCCAAGGCAAACATTGACGTCCTAGCCCTCACTGACCACGACACTGTTTCGGGTTGGGATGAGGCAAGATCTGCCGCAATAAAGCTAGGCCTTGGCTTTGTTCCTGGCATTGAGGTAACCAGCGTTTCGGACATTGAGCGATTTGGTAGAACTATTCGAATCAGCGTTCACCTGTTGGCGTACCTTCCAGACCCAAACCACGAAGCACTTGCTTTGGTCCTTGGCGATACAGTCGCAACCAGGGAAGTTAGAGCTAGAGCAATTGTTGAAAAGTTAGCCACAGAGATTCCCATAACTTGGGAAATGGTCCTAGATCACCTAGATAAGGGTGCGACCATTGGTCGCCCCGCTATTGCGGACACTCTGGTGACCATGAAGAAAGTTTCCAATCGCAGCGAAGCTTTTGATTATTACCTGGCAACCGATGGACCTTTTTATGTTTCGCATTCGACGGTAAGCACAGTCGAGGCAATTGAGCTGATAACTAAAGCTGGGGGTGTGCCAGTGATTGCACATCCGCTAAAAGGCGTGGGACCAGATACCAGTCCAGAAGATTTACCGATGGCGCACTTCGAAGAAATGATTAGCAGGGGACTTGCCGGAGTTGAGGTTTATCATCGTGATGTTCCAGAAGCTGCCAGGTCATGGCTACTAGATCTTGCCCTAAAGCACGATCTGGTTGTTACCGGATCAAGTGATTATCACGGGGTTTCCGGTAAACCCAATCAGTTGGGTGAAAGCACAACAAGCACGGAAATGCTTGATCGAATTTTGAAACTTGGAACCGGAACTAAAGCTTCGCTCTAGCGGTTGCCACCGCGTGTGCGGTTTCTTGTTCTATTGGCAGTTCCAGCCGGGCGATTCTCAGATTTTTTCTCACCAGATCGCTCAGGCTTCGAGTCTGAGCTTCTTGCTGGCCTAGAGCCTTTTTGTGAACCTTGAGTTCTGGCTGGCTTTGGTGTTTCCACTCGGGTGCTAGCTTTTAGTCTGCCCTTGGTTCCAGGGGCGATGTTCATGTCGGCAAATAGATGCTCAGAGCTTGAGTAGGTCTCGGTTGGATCTGGTTGACCAAACTGTAATTCTTTGTCGATGTGTGTCCAACGCGCTAGATCTTCCCAATCCACGAAAGTAACCGCAATACCAAGCCGTCCTGCGCGACCGGTTCTTCCAACCCGGTGCAGGTAGGCTTTCTCATCTTCTGGTACCGAGTAATTGATCACGTGCGTAACATCGTCAACATCGATACCTCTAGCTGCAACTTCGGTGGCAACTAATATGTCTTTTTTGCCAGAGCGGAAGTTGGCCATCGATTTCTCTCTGGCTTCTTGGGACATGTCGCCATGCAGAGCGCTTGCGTTAAAGCCCCTATCAATCAGTTCGTCGGCTAACTTGGCAGCCTGGCGCTTGGTGCGGCAGAAGATAATCGTCTTGCCGCGGCCTTCAGCTTGCAAGATTCGTCCCACTACCTCGTCTTTATCTAGTGCGTGTGCGCGATAGACAAACTGTTTGATGTCGGCTTTGGTGAGGCCCTCATCTGGATCGTTGACTCTGATGTGAACCGGCTTGTTTTGGTACCTGCGAGCAAGTGAAACAATGGCGCCTGGCATGGTGGCAGAGAACAACATGGTCTGGCGTGACTCCGGTGTGTAAGCAAAGAGTTTTTCAACATCTGGTAAGAATCCAAGATCTAGCATTTCGTCAGCTTCGTCTAGCACCATGAACTGGATGTGTTTTAGATCAAGCTTTTTTTGTTTCGATAGGTCGATCAATCGACCAGGGGTTCCGACAATAATCTGCGCTCCGGCATCAATTTCGGCAATTTGGCCCTCATAGGCTTTTCCACCGTAAATTGCTGCAACAGTAGTTGATCTGTTGGAGCAAGCTAGCTTTAGATCTTCTGCAACCTGGATTGCTAGCTCTCTTGTTGGCACTACAACAAGTGCCTTGGCGCCTTTTTCTGGATCTATTCCAAGAGATTGAATTAGCGGTAGGCCAAAACCTAGGGTCTTACCGGTTCCAGTTTTGGCTTGGCCAATTATGTCCTGACCGGTCAAGGCAAGCGGTATTGCTTGCTCTTGGATTGGAAAGGGACTGGTGATTCCGCGGCCCTCGAGGGCCTGATAGATATCTTGATCGATACCTAAGTCTTTGAACGTCAAATTACTCCTATATATGCTCTTCTTACTCTACTTGCCAACCAGCCATCCCGTTTATGCTTGAAAGGTGTTTGAGTGGTTTAAGTCCCTTAGGAAAAAAGTCGGCAAGCTCGTATTGCCTGATCGCGAAGAGCGCTCTGGGAGAAACAAGACCAAGGTCAATCTAAAGCCGTACACCCCAGCACCCAAGACTTATCTTGGACAGCTTGCTTATCTGTTGCTTTCAAATTTTGAGATTCTAACCAACGAGCTAAAGTATGCCCCCACCACGCAATACAAAGCAGAGCTGAGCGAGGCTGCAGCCAAGAGCTTCGCGAAGTATCGAGCAATTTCCAAAAAGATTTCTGGTTTGGGTTTTGACGTAACTGACTCAATGGACCCCTTTACCGAAAGAATTGACACCTTTCATTCCAGAACCTCTGGAACAGATTGGTACGAGTCGATTATCAAGATCTACTTGGTTTCTGGTTTGCTGGATGATTTCTACAAGAGACTTTCAGTTGGACTAAATGCTGAACTTCGAGAAGGGGTGGAAAAAGCTCTTTCCGACAAGACCCTAGAAAAGTTTGCTCAGCGGGTGCTAGTTGAGGGCATGAAAGCTAATCCGCAACTAGATTCCAGGCTTGCCCTTTGGGGCCGAAGATTAATGGGGGATGTGCTGCTAGAAGTTAGGGCTGCCTTTGATAACCGGAAGCTTGCCGGAATCGATAAGAGCGCAACTCTTACCCTGGAGCAAGAACGAGTGGTGAACCTAGAGTCTTATACCAAGATTGAGCCTTTGGTAACAGAGATGATTGCCGCCCACACTCTTCGAATGGACTCGATAGGTCTTACGGCTTAGTAGCTAAGCGCTGCTGGTCTTTTGCTTCGCGTTTTGAAGCCAAAAGCTTGGAGCCAAAGTACATAGCCACCGGCATTGCAACCATCACAATGGACCAAATCCAGCCATCAGTATAACCAAAACCTAGAACTGTTAGACCTAGCCACAAGAAGGCTCCGGTGCAAAGCGCAATCGTTGCCGGAACGAAAGATCCGTATCGGTCAGAGGTGATCTTTACAGCAGGTGCAACAAGAGCCAAGATGGCCGCGTAGAAAACGATGAATAAAAACTCCATTAGGCAATAAACCCAACTCTGCGTGCTTCCTCCGCACCAATTTCTAGGTACGCCAAGGTGTCGGTTGGGATCAAAAAGACATTCCCCTTGGAGTCAGTAAGGCTAATCAACTTAGAGCCTGACTCGATTGCCTTGGCGACGGTAGCCTCCAAGTCTTTAGCACTAGCTGAAGAATCGAAGCTAAGTTCGCGAGCGGAATGTTTGATTCCAATTTTGACGTCCATGACCAACCTTTCTACTACTAGATTACGGCAGGAATAGTGGGCACGTTGCAACCTTTGTCATAACCCTCGGGTATCTTGATTGTCATGACTGCTCCCAAATTTGTTCCCCTGGACAAAATTGACTCAGTCAGGGCCCTAGTGCTCTCAAAATCTCAACTTGCTGCAGTTAACTTGCCAGCCCAAGCGGTGGTAACTGTTATTGGCTCTCCGGGGTCTGGAAAAACCAGTTGCCTCAAGGCAAGGTTTTTGCACCTAGTTGACCTTGGCGCCAAACCGGATCAAATTGTTGTAATTGCCCAAACTAGAAATAGCGCCAATTTATACCGCGATCAATTGGCACTAGAAATGCAAACTGCTACAGCATCGCCGCTGGCTAAAACGCTAACTAGCTTGGCCTTTTCCATCTTGGTGGATCAGGCAAAAAGAGCGGGAACGCCAACTCCGACTTTGCTCAGCGGAAGCGAGCAAGATTCCATGCTGCTAGAAATCATTTCCGAGCAAGACCCTGGCATTTGGCCAGCCGGCCTTGATGCAACCGTTCGATCGCTAGCTGGATTTCGTAATGAACTCAGAGATCTAATCGCCGTTGCTATTGAGCACGGGATTAACCCCTCACAACTTAGTGAGCTTGCAGTTAGTCAAAGTGTTCCGCAGTGGCAAGCAGCCAGCATCTGCTTTGAAAAATACCTCTTGCTACAAAACGCAGCCGAATCCAAAAAGTATGACTCTGCCTCACTGCTTCGACATGCCGCCAGCGCCTTAGCTACAACTAGTGAACTACCCGAGTCGGTTTCTGGAATGAAGGCACTGCTAGTCGATGATGCCCAAGAGCTTACTCCGGCCGCTTCTGAGCTAATCTATGCGTTGTCCCAATTTGGTGCCGGAGTTAGCTTCTTTGGTGATCCAGATGTTGCGACTTTGAGCTTCCGGGTTGCAAACCCTAAGTCCATGACAATGCTCGCGGAGCGCATCGCTAAGTCCAAGGGCGAGATTGCAACAACCCTTTACCTAGAACCGGAACATCGAATCCGACCAGCAGGAATTTCCCTAGCGCTAGCAAAAGTAAGCTCCCAAATCGAAGTTGCTAGAGCAGGTAGGCAAAGAAAAGGTTTGACACCTTCTACTGAAGAGTTAGTAGCTGATGATTGCCTGGAGGCGAAAGTCTTTAGATCCCACACCGATGAGGTCTCTTACATCGCAGGAGCGATTAGAAGAAGGCATCTTCTCGAAGGCGTGGCCTGGTCCAATATGGCCGTAATTGCTAGAAGTCGGCCAGAGCTTGAAGCTCTAGCGCTATCTCTTAGCGCTCACTCTGTACCGGTTCGAGTAACTGGAACTGCCGCGGCACTAAAGTCTGAGCATGCGGCGGGTGAGTTACTCAGGCTTGCGGCAGTTTGTTTATCCGATCAAAAGCTAACTCTTGCCCAGGCGGAGCAGCTGCTAGTGTCCGAAGTTTGTGGGCTGGATGGCTTGGGGCTGGTTCGCCTGAAGAGGTCCTTACGAAAAGCACACCCAGAATCAGAGGCAACCACCGACGAGCTTTTGCTAGAAGTGTTTACCGATTCCAATTTGGTCTCTTTGATTAGATCACCGGAGGCAAGAAAAGTCGAAAGGTTTCTAAAGCTAATTGGCGAAACACGCAAGCTAGCTAACGAGCCTGAGGCAACTACCGAATCTGTGTTGTGGAATCTAGTTTCCGAAACCAAATTGCTAGATCGTTGGGTAGTTGCATCCAGGGGAGTATCGGAGCTTTCGATGCAAGCCGGTAGGAATCTAGATTCGCTCATGACTTTGTTTGCAGCAGCAGCCAGATTCACCGAGCGCAATCCAACAAAAAAGCCCATTGATTTTGTCTTAGATCAACTGGCAAGAGAAGTCCCTGAGGACTCTTTGGCCCTGAATGATTTGTCGGGAGAGTATGTTTCCCTTTTGACTCCGTCTGGACTGATCGGCCAGGAGTTTGACTTTGTGGTTTTGCCAGGTCTTATCGAAGGTGTCTGGCCAAATCTGAAACCAAGATCATCTCTTTTGGGAGCACAACTTCTTGACGCACTAGCGGATGGAGAGATTAGCGAAAGATCGGAATTTACTAAGTCAGAGTTGTCTGGTGAGCTTCGCATGTTTAACAAAGCTTTAGGCTCTGCAAGAAACAAGGTTCTGATCAGCGCAACCGATCAAGAGCAGGAACAAATCTCGCAATTTATGAGCTTGGTTGCAGGCTCAATTCCTGAGATTGAGTCTCAGATCCCAAGAACCTTGACTCTTCGATCCCTGGCCGGTGAACTGCGGCGAGAGCTAGCTCTGGCTTCTGAGGACAAAGCTCGAGAGTTAGCTCTTGGCCTAGCTCGGTTAGCGGCAGCCAATGTGCCAGGAAGCTCTCCCGAAAGTTGGTATGGCCTACTTCCTATTTCCACCGATGAGCCACTTACAGACTTGCTTACAGATTTAGTGACTGTTAGGCCATCGCAGTTGGATAGCTATCTCAAGTGTCCACTGCACTGGTTCTTGCAAAACCACGGTGGTAGATCTGATTCATTCTCTGCTTCTTTGGGGACTTTGATTCACGAGGTACTAGAAACCAGTAACTCTTCCGATCTTGCCAAGCTTCAGCAACAAACAGATTCTCGTTGGCACAGTCTCGAGTTCGAAGCTGATTGGCTTGAAGATCTAGGCAAAAGAAGAGCTGCCAGAATGCTGACCAACCTGGCAAGTTACCTAAAGCAATTTGAGCAGGCCGGTTCCAAAGTTCTTGCCAAAGAACAAAACTTTCGTTTCGAATTCGACACTGTCAGGGTTCAGGGCCAGGTCGATCGAATAGAGCAGCACCCAGATGGCTCTGTCATGATTGTCGATCTCAAAACCGGCAGCACTGCACCGTCAGAAAATGACACAGCAAAAAACCCGCAACTGGCTTTGTACCAGATGGCCCTTTTAGAGGGCGGCTTTTCAGAAATTGGCGCAGTTACCCAAGAGCAGCTAGCTGGTGCCAAGTTGCTAATTGTCGGTGGCGCAAACTACACCGAGCGAGCACAACCTGCCATGACTGAGGAAACTTCCGAGAGTTTCAAAAAAATGCTTCTAGAAACTGTAGATGGAATGGCAAAGTCAGTTTTCATCGCACAGCTTTCCAGTCACTGTGATTCAGATCGCGAGTATGGCAGTTGCAAAATCCACCTCACAAGGGCGGTTTCCTATGTTGGTTAAATACTCGGCTGCCGAAATTTTCAAAGTCATAAAGGGAAGAGAACTATCACAGGAAAAAATTGACGCCATTGAAAAAGCCTCGCTTGACTCACCGACTTTGGTGGTAGCAGGTGCTGGAAGTGGTAAGACCGAACTGCTAGCGGTTCGCGTGCTGTGGCTTGTTGCCAATGGCTTTGCTAGGCCAGAGCAAATCTTGGGCCTCACCTTTACCAAGAAGGCAGCCACTGAATTATCCAAGCGAATCTATGAATCACTTTTGAAACTTCGCGATTCGAGTTTTTGGCCTGAGGATTTGGAGTTTGATTTTTCCCCGCCGCAGATCTCTACCTACAACGCATTTGCAAACCAAGTCTTTAGAGATAACGCATTAGCCCTTGGTTACGAATCAGACGCGACACTCATTAGTGAGGCAACCGCATTTCAGCTCGCTAGAGAGGTTTGCGTACGATTCGGTTCGGATGTTTCTGGAACTCTGAGCGATCTTGAACTAAACATTGACACTCTGGTCGAGAAGGTAATTGAGCTATCCAGGGCCCTGAATGACAATGGGCAAACTTCTAGCCAATTACAAGATCAAGTTCTTGCAACTGTGAATCACATCGCTAGTTTGCCCAAGAAAGAAGGCGAAGAGCTGAGCTCACGCTTTAGCTACGTCGACACAATCATTGAGGAGCTAAAACCAACCCCCTTGGTTGCAGAGCTTGCGGAAATCTTCCAAAGAGAGAAAAAGGCGCGCTCCATGGTGGACTATTCCGATCAGGTCGCTTTGGCGCTCAAGGCCGTTAGTAACTTTCCGGATTCTGCGAACGAGCTTAGAAAGAGCTTCACTAAGGTAATGCTGGACGAGTATCAAGACACTTCTGTGCTGCAAACAAGGCTGCTATCCACCCTGTTCGGTGGAATGTCGGTATTTGCAGTTGGTGACCCCAATCAGTCGATCTATGGCTGGCGAGGAGCAAGTGCGTCAAACCTCGACGAGTTTGCTTCCGATTTTGGAATAGCCAAGCTATTTAGCCTAAAGACCAGTTGGCGAAACCCCACATCAGTTCTAGAAAAAGCGAATCAAATCTCAAAGCCTCTTGCTTTGCAGGCAAGCTACGAAATACCCAAGCCCGCCGAAGAAAGAGTACTTCCAGTAACACTGGAAGCCATGCCGGAGGCACCAGTTGGGGAAGTCGAGATTAGTTTTCTAGAAACCATCGAGCAGGAAGCAATGCAGATAAGCCAGTGGCTAAAGCCAGCTCTTGCCAAAGGCGCTAGCTGCGCCGTGTTGATGAGAAAGCGTTCATCAATGGGTTTGTTTGTTGACTCCCTGCAAGCTAATGGAATTGAAGTTGAAGTGGTCGGGCTTGGCGGATTGCTTGAGCTTCCTGAGATTGTGGATTTGGTTTCCGCGCTAAAGGTAATCCAGCGAGTGGATGCCGGAAGCGAGCTCATAAGACTGCTAACAGGAGCTAGGTGGCGCATTGGAGCAAAAGATATTGATCGACTATTTGTGATTGCCAAAAAGCTTTCTGGACCAAGGCAAGAGGGGGTATTTCGCGAAGAGCTCACAATTATTGAGGCTCTTGATGAGGTAACCAGTGAATCCTTGGACCTACTGGCTGAATTTTCCAAAGAGTCGCTCAACAGACTCAAGGACGCCGCCTTGCTGTTTCGGAACCTGCGAGCGTCTACTTCATTGCCGCTTCCTGATTTTGTTCGGGTCGTTGCAGAAGAGCTGTGGCTAGATATTGAGCTTCGTGCTAACCCAAAGCTTAAAAATCCAATGGCTCAGCTCCAGGCATTTTTTGAAACCGTAGCTAGCTTTGGTTCTGCTAGCGCTGCGGGCCAGCTCGGTGCGTTTCTAAACTGGTTGGATTACGCCTCCAAAAAAGAGCGATTTGAACTCCCCAAATCAAACCCGGCAGCTGGTGTGGTGCAAGTTCTAACAGTGCACGCTGCCAAGGGATTGGAGTGGGACTACGTCGCAATTCCAAATATGGTGGAAGACGATTTTCCTTCGAAACCAAAATCTATTTCCGGGTGGCTCTCGGGAGCAGAGCTTCCTTATCCGCTGCGAGGTGACAGCAAGTCACTTCCAGTTTTTGACTATTCGTCAACTACCATCCAGTCAGAAATCAAAGTGGCTAAGGAGAAATTCCGAGCAGAAAACAAAGAACACCAGCTTCGCGAAGAGTATCGCTTGATTTATGTAGCCATTACTCGAACCAAGTCAGCACTTCTTCTTACTGGCTCTTACTGGAAGCCTGGAAACACTAATTCAAGAAAACCCTCTCGCTTTCTTGAGGTGCTAGCTGGGGAGAATTACCAATTCCCAGTCATCGACAGTCAAGTAAATCCACTTGACCAAAGTCCTAAAACTACGAGCTGGCCTGTTGATCCAGTTGGTCCAGAACACAAAGTGGTTCTATCTAGAGCTGCTGAACAGGTAAGAAGTGCCGGATCTGAACTACAAGCTCAAATGGATGCTGGCTCCAACCAAAGTGAAATTCAATCTGAAATTGACTTACTTCTAAAAGAGCAAGATGATCGGATCGAACGCCTTAGCTTTGTCAAGCTTCCAGTTCGCATACCGGCGTCAAGATTCAAAGAGTTTGTGACAGATGTTGACGTCATGGCCGCAAAGTATCTAAGACCAACGCCTACTAAGCCCTACCGGGCAACTAGAACCGGAACTTTGTTCCACTCCTGGGTCGAGGAGTTCCTTGTTTCGGAGGTAGACAATGCAGGTACTGATTCCATAGCCGAGCTCACCGAGGTGTTCAAAAACTCTCGGTTTGTTGACTTGGAGTTTGCTGATGTTGAAACCGAGATCAACCTCACCTATGGAGTCAATACCTTTGTGTGCAAACTCGATGCTGTATTCAAGCTAGGAGACCGCTACGAAATTGTGGATTGGAAAACCGGATCTCCACCAGAAACCAAGCAGCAGGAAAGGGAAATGACCTTACAGCTCGCTCTCTATCGTTTTGCGTATTCTGAGCTGAAGGGCATTCCAATCGAAAAAATCGACGTTAGCTTCTTCTTCGTTGCCGACAATACAGAACTTAGACCAGAGTCAATTCCAGGGCCAGATGAACTAATGAGGACTTGGCAGCAGCTATTTGCTTAGAACAGTTCGTTACCGCGAGCTGGTGTTTGCGGAGCTTCTGCGGCACGCTGCAAGGCAATTTCGGTAGCTAGGGGAGCGGCTTGAATCCGTTCCGCTTTTCCAGATTCGACTTCTTCGGTAAGAACCAGAAGCATCCCAACTGCGTCTTCGATGATGGCTTGATTTCCTTGAGCGTAGCCGTGCAGTAACCAGCGGATTAATTCAAGCTCGCTGTATAGAAGTGCTCGTGGCCAGATGTTGCTATCGGCTCCCGGTCTTGATTCGAAGTAGCGAGACACAATGTTTTTGGCTAGTTCTGGTGTTGATCCACCAAGAACCCACGAGAGATCTTCTGCTGGGTCGGAAATTCTTAGGCCGCTCCAGTTCAAAACTCCTGAAACCCTATCGTCTAATTCCAAGACACTGTGACTGTTAATTGCGCCGTGAACCACAGTTGGTTGATATCTAAACAAGCCGGAGTCTTCAACTGCGCTCTCCCAGCGCTGTAATAGTACTGGTGGAACTTTTCCAGTTTGTGCTGCGCGGTCAAGTTCCATAACGCGGTGCTTTAAGTTAGTCGAAGAATCAATTTCAGGAAAACCTGATTGTTGGACCAGTTCGGCAGGAAGCTTATGAATTGCCGCCAGAGCAGACCCCAAAGAAGCGGTCAGCATCGAAGTTGGGTCCACTCGACTTAAATCCACTGGGTTTCCGTAGACGAAATTGAAAACTAATGCTCTCTCACCATCAGCGTCTTGGGTGTCGCCAACCAGCTGGCTAATTTCAAATGGAAGATTTAGTCTCACGGTTGAGCTAAAGCCTTTAAGGGCTTGAATTTCAGCCTCTAGCTCTGTCCCCGCGCTAGCGCTGTTTGCCATTCGAACCACAAAGTGCTCTCCGCTTTTCGCGGTTAGTAGGGCTGCATCGAAAGCACCTGATTGTCCAGCATCCAGGTGCTTCACCTGAGCGAAGTCAAAGTGCGGAACTGCGTCTTTAGCCAGTGCCGCTAAAATCAAGGGAGATCTAGCCATGAATTAAGGTTAGACAACATAGCCCCATCTAATGAGTATCGCCACGCTAGGGATAAAGTGACTGAAATTAAGCTTCCGCCGCTGGCTCGCTTTGCCCTGGACAGAGACTACTTATCTAGGGCTAACCCAGAGCTTTTCGATCAGCTTTGGAGTGATTCCAACACTCGCGTTCTAGTAATGCATAAAGGCAAGACTCTTGTTCAATCAGCTACCCAAGGTCCAATGCTTAGGCTCTTGCCAGTAGATCAGGTGCCACGGGCAAATCTTCGGGTCTATCTGGGAAAGACAATTGCTGCTAGCACTTTGGAGCCAGCCGGCTCCGCAATTGTCTTGGCGGTAGTAAATGACAACTCCGCCAATCAAATTGAGCCCGATAAAAATCTGTGGCACGGACTTCGATCAATTGGCCAGGGGCTTAGTGATCGCGATGCTGGAGTGTTCACTCAGGCTCTTGCTCTCAACAACTGGCACAGCTCCCACCAGCACTGTCCAAATTGTGGCACACCAACTGTGATTGAGCAAGGTGGCTGGGTTAGAAGATGCTTGAAGGATTCACTTGAGCTGTTTCCAAGAACGGATCCCGCAGTGATTGTTTCAATCATCGATCAGCAAGATCGGATACTTCTTGGATCTCAGGGAACTTGGGAACAAAATCGTTGGTCGATTCTTGCTGGTTTTGTTGAGCCTGGTGAATCGCTCGAGGCAGCAGTTTCACGAGAAATGAAAGAGGAGTGCGGACTGGAGGTAACTGAGATTAGCTATCGCTACTCACAGAGCTGGCCGTTCCCTTTGTCTTTGATGCTTGGTTTTACAGCCAAGGCTGATTCATCAAAGCAGCTTTTGCCAGATGGTGAAGAAATTGTGAAACTTCGTTGGTTCTCGAAAGATGAAATCAAAGCCGAAGCTCACTCTCTACTTCTCCCAGGCTCCTCAACAATTTCGCGGTCTCTGATTGAGCTTTGGTACGGATCGGCTATCGAATCTGCAACTGAAAGATCAACTGATGACCAGTAGTGCTGCGGAGAAAATTCTTTCTGGTTTAGACGAGCAGCAAAAAGTTGCCGCCAAGGCTCTTGTTGGCCCGACTGTCATTCTTGCTGGTGCCGGTACCGGAAAAACTAGAACGGTAACTCATCGCATCGCCTATGGGATTGCAACCGGACATTTTGCAGCGCATCGCGTATTGGCACTCACTTACACAAACCGGGCAGCTGGAGAGTTACGCTCGCGTCTTAGGCAACTTGGTGTTGGAACTGTTTCTGTAAGAACCTTCCACGCAGCAGCACTTTCACAGCTTGAGTACTTCTGGCCACAGCTAGTTGGAGTTCCGGCTCCTTCGATTCTTGATTCCAAAGCCAAGCTAATTGGCCAAGTTGCCAAGGCAATGTCCATTAATTTGGACTCAGCTGCACTACGCGATTTAGCCAGTGAAATCGAGTGGCGAAAATACTCCATGCTATCCATGGAGCAGTATTCCAAGCTTGCCGATTCAAGGCCTCAAGTTGCGGGTCTTAGCTTTCAAAAGAATATGGAAATCCAATCAGCTTATGAGCTAGAGAAGATCCGCTTACAGAAACTTGATTGGGAGGACGTTTTAATTCTTACCCTTGGATTGTTACAGGCTGAGCCAAGGGCCCTGTCTCACGTGCAGAGCCAATATCGATTTTTCACTGTTGATGAGTATCAGGACATTTCACCACTTCAGCACGCGCTGCTAGATCACTGGCTTGGAGAACGCGCTGATCTTTGCGTTGTGGGAGATCCAAATCAGACTATTTACTCCTTCACAGGAGCAAGTAGTGAATTTCTCAGTAACTTTTCCGAGCGCTACCCAGGCTCGAGTGTTGTTGATCTGAGCACAAACTATCGATCTACACAACAAATTGTCGCCTTTGCCAATCGGCTAACCGCTGATGCCAGCATCGGTGGCGGTCTTGAGTCGTTGGGGGTGAACGGAACAACGCCATCAATTGTTAGTTTCGATTCGGCACCTTCCCAGGCCAAAGCCGTCGCCAAGTCAATTTCGGAGCTCATCCAGTCAGGGGTGTCTAAGAGCGACATTGCGGTGTTGTATCGAATCAATAATCAATCCGAAGATCTTGAAAAAGCTCTAGCTGATTCTGGTATTTCCTATCAACTTCGTGGCGGAGAGAGATTTTTCTCCCGCCCGGAAATCAAAAGCGCAGTTCAACTAGTTAGAGCTGAGTCACTTAGTCCCTCGGGGAAACCACTTCATCAAGCAGTCAGTGACATAGTTCGCTCGCTAGGTTGGCAACAGAACAAGCCCACCGAGATGGGAGCGGTTGCCAGCAAGTGGGAAGCGCTGAATTCGTTGCTTTCAATGCTGGATGAATTACCAGAGGGTGCACAAATTAAAGATTTTGCTCTTGAGCTGGCAGATAGAGCACACTCCCAGCACGAGCCAACAACAGATGCGGTTACTTTATCTACGATTCACGCCGCTAAAGGTTTGGAGTGGCCAATAGTTTTTATCATTGGCCTCAACGAAGGATATTTACCAATTGGCTACGCGAAAACAGACGGCGAAATCCAAGAAGAAAAAAGGTTGCTTTATGTGGGAATCACGAGAGCGCAGCGAGAGCTCAGGCTTTCTTTCGTAAGTTCGGACAAGGGCCGAGACCGCGCACCTTCGAGGTTTATATCGCTATTGCAGTCAGCCTCAGCTAAGTAAGTTTCTTAGTGCTTGATCCATCTCATCTTCTGGACCCTGGCTCATTACGCGCTTTATCAAATTTGTTGGATCAATGATGTCTTGTTCGGTTGGTATCAAATCCGGGTGAGACCAAATGCCATCTCGTTTTTCTAGACCAACCGCGCTGGTAACTTCATTCCACATTCTCGATGCCTCACGCAGTTTTCTAGGTCGAAGCTCTAATCCGATGAGGGTTAGGAAAGTTCTTTCGGCTGGGCCGATGCTGGCTCGTTTTCTGCGGATTGCTTCTGCGATTGCCAGAGTTCTGGGAAGGCGAGTGGTTGCAGCCTGGGTGACGCAGTCCACCCAACCCTCTATTAGCGCAAGGACAGTTTCAATTTTTTCCAAAGTCTGGGTTTGGGATTCAGTTCTAGGGGCTATAAGGGCTCCAGATTCCATAGCCTTTTGAATTGCGCCAACTTCGCTTGGGTCAAAACCTTCAGATAGCTCAATAATTTTTGAATTATCGATCGTAATTTCCCGGGCGTAGCTGGTGATTAAGTTTGTGATGTATTCACTCAACCATCTGGTGTGCTTGAACAACCTGGCATGAGCCAGCTCTCTAACAACCAGGTACATGTAAACCTCATCTGACTCTTCCTCCAAAGAGCTAGCAAAGCTGGCCAGATTCTGAGGAACGAAGGCCGCTCTTGGCTCCTGGAATATTGGTAAACCAATATCTCCTCCGCTTAGGACTTCCTCCGAAAGCTTTCCAAGAGCTTCTCCCAATTGCATAGCAAACATCACAGATCCGGCGGATTTCATGATGCCACTTGCTTGCGATAAAAACCCGGCAAATTCTTCAGGGAGGTTCTCTTGGAAGTTTTCAGTGAGCGCAATCGCCATGCGTTCGGCAACGGGGGTTGCAAGCTTTCGAAATAGACCTATTGAGTCCGCAACCCAGAGCTCACGAGATAACAGTTTGGGCTCGCTGGTTAGTTGACCCAGGTCAGTTGCTTCATCGAGCCACAAATTTCCGGTTGCAGTTGCCTGAGATATGGAACGGCCAACTGACTCCGGGACTTTAGCAGCGGATTTTGCAGCAATTTTTTTGGCCTGTGATTCAACCAATGCCCAATTGATGCCATCAGATTCACCACCTGCTGAAACCGCGGAACCTATTTGAGCTATGAGATCCTGTAATGCTTTGGGGTCAATTGGTAAACCAGCCGCTGCTGCCAACTGCTCAGGGTTAAGCGGTTGACTGGAAAGAAACTTGCGCAAGATAGCCTCGAAATCCTCGGGCTGTTGGGGGTTATCGTTCACTTCACGTCACTTCTTTCTTAACCTTGCTATTCAAGGCTACTTCCTCGCGCATTCAACTATGGCTTCGGTTGCTGGGTGTTCGCCGAGAGCGTGGTTGAATCCGGCAAGATAGCCATTTCACTGTCTTAGGCTGGAAACCAAGCAGATACAGGGTGGTCATGACTTTTTTCCAAAAGGGCAAATCTAGAGCGAAATCAAATGCTCAAGCCAAGAGCGCGATAACCTTTTTCACCGCTGTTGCCTTTTTCGGAGGCTTTCTCACTCTTGCGGTTTTGCCAACCCCATATCTAATTGAGCGACCCGGACCCGCCTACGACGTTTTGGGAGAGGTGAATGGAGAGCCAGTGATTTCAATTTCTGGCGCTCCAAGCTATGACTCCGAGGGCGCGCTGGATGTGTTGACGGTAAGCATTGTAGGGAACCCGGAAGGAACTCCCAATTGGGTAGAAATCGCTTTGGCTTGGTTGGATGGCTCGCAGAAGGTTATTCCAGTGGAGCTGTTGTATCCAGATGATCGCACTACCGACCAGGTCAGATCTGAATCCAGCGCGATGATGGAAGTTTCCCAGCAAGATTCAATTGCTGCGGCTCTAAATTACCTGGGGTATGAGACACCGAAGCAGGTTTATATAGCCGAGGTTTTTGCTGACACCGCAGCCAGTGGAAAACTGGTAGCTGCCGATTTCGTTTCCTCCGTTGATGGAACTGCAATCACTACCATCGATCAGCTGAGGTCCCTAGTTGAGAACTGGGACGAACAGAAACCATTTAGCGTTACGGTTTTACGTGATGGCAAGAAAGTTACCTACGATCTAAGCCCGATTAAGGACGCCGAGGGTAATTTTCGACTAGGGATTTTGATTGGCTACAAATACGAGTTTCCTGTTGATGTCAAGCTGCAGTTAGGGGATGTCGGGGGACCTTCGGGTGGAATGATGTTTGCCCTCGGAATTATTGACCGGCTAACTACTGGGGACCTAACCGGAGGTTTGCACGTCGCGGGCACGGGAACCATAACCGAATCTGGTGAAGTTGGCCCCATTGGTGGGATTGTCCAAAAACTCTATGGAGCCAAGCGATCTGGAGCCACGGTGTTTCTTGCCCCGGCAGCCAATTGTGAGGAAATCGTTGGAAATGAACCAGCAGGACTTCGTGTTGTTAAAATAGAGACGCTGGAAGATGCGCTCGGAGCTCTCGAGAAACTTTCTAAAGACGAAAATTATGAATCTTTACCTAGCTGCACAAACTAAATACCAGGGAGAAAAATGACTCAAGCTTCAAAATCAGGACCAGTCCGACCGAGGATCTCGCCAGCGAGCATCGCACTTGGAATCTTGGTAGTTATCGGAGCTGTGCTGTTTAGCGTTGCCGATTTATACACCGACGTTCTTTGGTTTGACCAGCTTGGCTTCTTGAGCGTATTGACCACTGGGATTTTTGCTCAGAGCCTTCTGTTTACAGTCTCTGCAGTGTCTTTTGCTCTAATAACCGGTTTGAGTCTTTGGTTAGCCTTTCGTTTCAGGCCGGTATACATCAAATTCCCTGACGAGCGATCTCCCTTCGAGCAGTATCGCCAACTAATTGACCAATTACGCAAAGTTGTGATGATTGGAGTTCCTATTGTCCTTGGAGTCTTGGCCGGTTTGGCAGTTGCTCCAAACTGGGGAATTGTTCTAGCGTTTCTAAACAGCACCCCATTTGGCGAAACCGATCCGCAGTTCGGTATGGATATTTCGTTCTACATTTTTCAACTTCCTTTTTTCCTTGGACTAGTCGGATTCTTTTCTGGCGCGTTACTCTTGGCCCTGATACTTGCTGCCGGAGTGCACATTATTTATGGCAGCATCAGATTCAATGGACGAGAGACTCTGGTTTCTAAAGCGGCAAGAATTCAAATTGGCTTGCTTGCCTTCTTATACCTGTTGGTACAAGGTGCATCGCTTTGGCTAGATCAGTATTCGACAATGACAAGTGCAACCGGTTTGTTTACCGGAGCAACCTACTCAGATGTAAACGCGGCAATTCCTGGATTGCAAATTCTCGCACTTATCTCTGTAGTTGTTGCGCTGCTATTTTTAGTCGCAGCTTTTATTGGTAAATGGCGACTTCCGGTAATAGCAACAGGCTTGATGGTGGTTAGCTCCTTAGTTTTGGGTGGCTTGTTCCCGTGGGCTGTGCAAACATTCCAAGTTATTCCAAACGAGCGAGTACTGGAATCGCCTTACATTCAAAGAAATCTGGAGGCCACCTCCAAGGCCTTCGGCATCGACAATGTCGAAAGGGTTGAATACAACGCTGTAACCGACGCCACCCCTGGTGCAATTCGTGAAGATGCCGAAACCACCGCCTCAATTCGTATTTTGGATCCGGCCCTGGTGAGTGCATCATTTAGGCAACTGGAGCAGTTCCGTCAGTATTACAACTTCCCAAACCAGCTTGATGTTGGCAGATATGAAATCGATGGAAAAGTGCAAGACACTGTTTTGGCAGTTCGTGAGCTAAACCAAGCCGGGCTTGGCGACTCGCAGTCTTGGTACAACAACGTAGTTGTTTACACTCACGGTTTTGGTGTTGTTGCTGCTTTTGGAAATCAGAGAACCGCAGATGGTAAGCCAGTTTTCATGCAGTCAGGGATTCCATCCGTTGGAAAACTGGGCGAGTATGAACCAAGAATCTACTTCGGAGAAAGTTCTCCAACCTACTCGATCGTAGGAGCGCCTAGTGGAGCTGAAGCGCTAGAACTGGACTTTCCAGCTGGAGACGGCGAGAACGACCAGACCTACAACACCTTCTCGGGTTCAGGCGGGCCAATGATTTCTGGAATCATTCCTCGACTTGCTTATGCATTGAAGTTCCAAAGTGAACAGATTTTGCTTTCTGATGCAATCAATGCCGAGTCTCAGATTCTTTACAACCGAAGCCCTCGCGAGAGAGTTCAAGCTGTGGCACCGTTTTTGCAGCTTGATTCTGATCCATACCCTGCAGTTGTGGATGGTGAGGTGGTTTGGATTGTTGATGGTTACACCACATCCAATAACTACCCTTATTCAAGATCTGAAAACATCGCACAGGCAATTGCTGACACCAATTCAGCAAGTGTCTTACTTCGAGGCGAAATCAACTACATTCGTAACTCCGTCAAGGCAACTGTCAACGCCTATGACGGAAAAGTAACATTGTATGAATGGGACGAGAAAGACCCAGTGCTACAGACCTGGAAAAAGATTTTTCCAGGCTTGATCCAGCCAACCAGTGAAATGTCGCCGGATCTAATGAGCCATGTTCGTTACCCTGCTGACCTGTTCAAGGTTCAAAGAGCAATTTTGGGAAGTTACCATGTTGAAGATGCTGGCGCCTTCTATTCTCAGCAAGACGCCTGGATGACACCACCAGACCCTGTTGGTGGCACCGGAATTGGAACCCTGCAGCCTCCCTATTACTTGACGATGCAAGTTCCAGGTGCAGAAGAGCCTAACTTCTCGTTGTATTCGACCTTTATACCTCGCTCCACTGGAGAGTCTTCAAGAAACGTATTGACTGGTTACCTTGTCGCGAATTCTGACGCAGGATCGGCTACCGGTGGTAAGTCTGAAGATTATGGTCGGCTTAAGCTTTTGACCCTTCCGAAAAACACAATTGTTCCAGGCCCTGGTCAAGTTCAAAACAACTTCAGCGCTGATTCCAAGGTCTCACAGCTGTTGAACATTTTGAGACAGGGATCTACCAAAGTGCTAAACGGAAACCTTTTGACACTTCCTGTTGCTGGGGGATTGCTCTATGTCCAGCCCGTGTATATCCAATCCACAGGTGAAACTAGCTACCCATTGCTGCAGAAGATATTGGTTGCCTTCGGTGATCAAATCGCATTCGAGGACACTTTGGATCAAGCGCTAACCGTGCTGTTTGGATCTTCTGGAATCACACCGACTCCAACCCCAACCGATCCCGGAACTACCCCAATTGATCCAGGAACTCCTGCAACTGGTTCAGCCGCTTTACAGGCAGCACTGCAGCAAGCGCTTGAGGCAATCCAGGAAAAAGAAGCCGCCTTGGCCTCTGGAGACTGGAGCGCATTCGGACTAGCTGAAGAGAAACTGCGCGCTGCAATCGAAGCGGCCTTAGCAGCGAGTGAATAAACCACTGGAAACTGTTTCCCATTAAGTGGTAGATTGGAACTTCGCCGCGGGGTGGAGCAGTTCGGTAGCTCGCCGGGCTCATAACCCGGAGGTCGTAGGTTCAAATCCTGCCCCCGCAACTAGTAAAAACCCCATCCACAAGGATGGGGTTTTTAGCTTGTGGAGAATTTCTGCAAGGAGCGGAAATTGATTTTATCTTTCCTGTATGTCAGGAATTTCAAAACTAAGCGTTTTGCTTTCAAGCGCACTAATCGCAACAGTGGTAATCGGCTTCCAGGGGCAAGCTGCAATGGCTTGCTCAGCTGGATCTTCCGGCCTATCTCACGGATCAGCAGTGAATCGAAGCTCGGTAACTATCTGCGTTGGGGTTGGTTCCACTACTCCTGGTTCAACTACCGTTACATCAATTCCAGGTTCAAGCTCGTCAAAATCAACTGCTCCGAGAAAATCTACCCCTGCTAAAGCCGTACCTTGCCCATCACCGGCACAGCTTCGCTATATTCCAAGATCTGCTGATGCCGCCGAACGTTGGATTCAATCTCTTTGCGGCACACCTGCCAAAAAAGCCGCTGCACCAAAGCCCGCAGCTAATCCACCTGCGACTACCACGGTGCGAACTACTACTCCCAGCACGTTTAGCTTCACGTCCGCATCGGTGACATTTCCACCCAAGCCTCTAAACGCTTCGATTCAACCCACCGGCAAGCTACTGCCAGGTCAAGTTTTTACTCTCACCTCAGACCCTTCAGTTCACGTTGGAACCCAAATGATTTTGGGAAATCAAGCTGAAGTTCTATTCACCCCTGCTTTTGTTAGCTGGACATTCAGCGATGGTTCGCGCCAAATTGGTCCAGTAGTGAGCCGCAGCTTTGACACCGCGGGGATGTATCAGGTGCGAGCCAGTGCCAGCTATTTTGTTAGCTATCGCATTGTTGGACAAACCAATTGGACTCCCGCCACGGGAGAAATCGTAGTCACAAGTAATTTGTTAGAACTAGAAGTTGATGGCAGGTACCCCGGTCAGAACCCTGCCCTTAGGGGAGCGCTCCTGGTAGCGGGAGATTGCCTAGAAAAACCCAGCTCCTTCGGTTGCTGACTCGTAATTCGAAAGCGGGTCGAGCTCTGCAATAAGGTTTATCTAAGGGATTACAAAGCTTGCTCTCCAGAAAATCTCAGGATTGTTTGTCACTATAGAGACAGACGAAAGGTTCAATAGATGACCAACAAGCCAGCCGAGCATCAAGCCAGCAGCAGAAAGCTAACTTACAACAGCCAGTTCCTTTTCGATGGTCCCGTGGAGCTTCCGCCAAAGAAGCAGAAGATCAAAAAAGCCAAAGAGAAGCGACTAACTTTCTTCACTGCCACATCAGCAATAATGCTGGGTGTAATTCTTGGTGCGTCTATTGGGGCAGGAGCCGGGGTACTGGCACAAAACTACCTAACTAGGCCGCCGGCCATAATCGTCAACAATTTAGAAAGCGTTAACTGGGTCACGGCTGCCTCTTCTGCAGCAGCACCCTCGGTGGTCACAATTAGAGTCGCCGGTCAAAACTCAGCTGGTAATGGTTCCGGTGTTGTGTTAACCAGTGATGGTTACATCGTCACCAATGCACACGTTGTGACAATTGGCGGTTCAACCGATGATGTTGGCTTATCCGTGAGAACCAACTGGGGTGAGGTTTTTCCAGCAACCCTAATTGGGGTGGACCCAACAAATGATTTAGCTGTAATAAAAATTGAATCGACGAAGCCGCTTACCCCGATGGTTTTTGCAGACTCAACAAAGATTAACGTTGGGGATCAGGTAGTAGCAATCGGTGCACCGCTAGGTTTTGAGGCCACAGTCACCCGCGGAATCGTTTCCGCTTTAAACAGAACAATTCAAGTTGCCTCCTCTGAAAACCCAGAAGAACAAGGTCTGCAGTTTTGGTCTGGCAGCTCTGTGCCTCCTGTAAATCTTGGAGTGATTCAAACTGACGCAGCCATCAACCCCGGTAACTCCGGCGGTGCTTTGGTAAATGACAAGGGAGAGCTTGTTGGAATCAACGTAGCAATTGCAAAAACTGGTTCCTCGGCTGAAAGCGGAAGTATTGGTGTCGGGTTTGCAATTCCCGCTAACGTCGCGAAGCGAATCTCAGATGACATCATTGCTAACGGAAGTGCAACCCATGGGGTTCTTGGAGTTTTGGTCACCGATTCAATGTCATCTGATTCTGGTTCTGCTTTTCCAGTCGGGGCATTGATTGTTGAGGTTACCCCAGGCGGTGCGGCTGACAAAATTGGCCTACTTGCAGGAGATGTAGTTATTCGACTAAACGATAAGTTAGTGACCAAATCCAGCGAGCTTACCTCTGCAGTGCGCCAGGAAAGAAAAGGCACATTGGTTGAAATCGAAATTCTTCGTGACGGCAACAAACTAGTGTTTGATGTGGTTTTGTAGCTCGCTTCTGAGTTACAGGCAAAGACTAATTGGAGAGCACAGTGAGTATTCAGGATACGGATCATGGGACAGATACCCTCACCGAACCCAAACTCATAGAGCCAGGCGATCATGAGAGATTTTCTCACTACGTAAAAAAAGACAAGATTGTCGAATCTGCCGTTATGGGAACCCCGGTTATTGCTTTATGTGGCAAGGTTTGGATTCCAGGACGAGACCCCAAGAACTTTCCGGTGTGCCCTAAATGTAAAGAGATTCATTCGAAGCTCAAACCAGGCGATGACGATAAAGGTTAGACAAACTCCGTTGGTATAGCAGCCTCACCTTTTGTTAGGCGGTGTGCACTTGCCGGAAGCTCAGATTTGACGATTTGATGGTGTGAACGAGCAGCCGTTACCCCCAAGACCCCTTGATGCGACGGGTCAATTTTTCCATCGGTGACTAGAGTCACCAAAAGATTTCTATCTGCTGGTCCAAGCTTTACCTCGTGACCCGAAGCCACTATTTCTTTGGAAGCCACTCCTTCGCCATTGTGTTGGCGCAGTGCAAATTTCTTACCCCCGATGTTTGATTTCTTGGCAGATTGCTTGGAAACCGTTAGCCAATCACCAGACTCATTTTCGTAGGCAACCATTTTGTATACGAACCCAGCGGCTGGAACACCTGATCCTGTAACGACTGAAGTTCCAACACCGTAGCTGTCAACTGGCGCGGCGGCAAGTGATGCGATCGCGTATTCATTCAAATCATTAGTAACGGTTATTTTCGTTTTGGTAGCGCCAAGCTGATCCAACAAAGCCCTGGCCTTTGCTACCTCAATTGGGAGATCACCCGAATCGATTCGTATTCCACCTAAGTTTGTTCCAGCAACGCTAATGGCATTTTTTATGCCGGATTCAATGTTGTAAGTGTCGACGAGAAAAGTAGTTCCTTCTCCAAAGGCAGCCAGTTGTGCTTCGAAAGCTTGTTTCTCGCTGTCGTGCAGCAACGTAAACGCGTGAGAAGCTGTTCCCATAGTCGGTATTCCAAAACTTCTTCCAGCTTCTAGGTTAGAAGTGGCGCTAAAGCCAGCAATGTATGCTGCCCGGGCGGCAGCAACTGCCGATGATTCTGCAGTACGCCGTGAACCCATTTCCGACACCGGTCTACCTTGAGCCGCTGTCACCATTCGAGCTGCCGCGCTTGCTACTGCTGAATCGTAGTTCAGGACAGAAAGAATAAGAGTTTCTAGAACCACAGCCTCGGCAAAGGAGGCTTCAACTGAAAGAACTGGCGAGTAAGGGAAGTAGATCTCTCCTTCGGTGTAGGCATATATGTTCCCTGAAAACTTGTACTCACTTAGCCATTTGGCGGTGGGTTCATCGACAATCCGATTGGCTAGCAGCCACTCGATTTCTGCGCTTTCAAAGCGAAACTCTGAGATTAGATCCAGCAGTCTTCCGCTTCCAGCGAATACTCCAAATCTTCTTCCGCCACTAAGGCTTCTAGAGAAAACTTCAAATACACCCTTGCGGTTTGCTTTTCCGGAGCGCAAAGCAGCTTGGAGCATTGTTAGCTCGTACCGGTCGGTGAGTAATGCACTAGATCTAAGCACCTGTTAAGCCTAGCCCTGATAGCAATGACCCCAAGTTATAGACTGAAACACGTGAACATCCCCTTAGCTAGTGCACCTATTGGAGTCTTTGACTCTGGTTTAGGTGGACTAACTGTCGCCAGGGCGATCATTGATCAACTCCCAAATGAATCTGTAATTTACGTGGGCGATACCGCCAATACTCCTTACGGACCTAGGCCCCTATCTGAAGTGCGGGAATTGGCTTTGTCCGTCATGGACAAACTAGTTGCTGAAGGTGTGAAACTTTTGGTGATTGCGTGCAACACCGCTTCGGCAGCCGTGCTTCGAGACGCCAGAGAGCGTTACACAGAGGGAATGTCAATTCCTGTGGTTGAAGTTATTCAGCCTGCAGTAAGAAGAGCGGTGGCCATTACTTCCAACGGCAAAGTTGGAGTGATAGGAACAAACGCGACGATTTCCTCTAGGGCCTACGACGATGCCTTCGCTGCTGCGGTCGACGTTGAGCTCCTAAGCGCAGCTTGCCCAAGTTTTGTGGATTACGTGGAACAAGGGATCACCTCCGGTCCTGAAATTATCGAGGCTGCAAGGAACTATCTTGCTCCGCTAAAAGAGGCAGGAATAGACACCTTGGTTTTGGGTTGCACCCACTATCCACTTCTTACCGGAGCGCTTTCCTTCGTCATGGGTGATGAGGTAACCCTGGTTTCCTCCGCCGAAGAAACTGCCAAGGATGTTTACAAAGTCTTGGTGGAAAACAATCTTCTTCGCCTCGATAGCGATAAACCACCACTTTCGTTTCGAGCAACAGGAGATTCAGCGGCTTTTGAGAAACTTGCCAAGCGCTTCTTGGGACCAGAGGTTTCTCGAGTGGAATCAATCTAGAGAAGATAGGAAATCTAATTGCTAAGAATCGATGGCAGAGCACCTGATCAACTACGACGGGTAAGCGTGGAGCGCGGCTGGTCCAGTCACGCCGAGGGCTCTGCCCTAATTAGCTTTGGGGAAACAAGGGTGCTTTGCACAGCGTCATTTACCAATGGAGTTCCGCGCTGGAAAGTTGGCAAGGGTGAAGGTTGGGTAACTGCCGAGTATTCCATGCTTCCAAGGGCAACCCACGATAGATCAGATCGAGAAGCAGTAAAAGGAAAAATCGGTGGCCGAACTCACGAGATTTCTCGTCTCATTGGAAGGGCTCTTCGAAGCGTTGTAGATTTTTCTGCACTCGGAGAAAACACAATAGTTATTGACTGCGATGTACTCCAGGCCGATGGAGGAACTAGAACAGCAGCAATTACTGGCGCTTACATTGCTTTGGTCGATGCCATTGAGTGGGGAAAGACCAAAAAATTCATCTCGGAGAAAAAGCAGCCAATTTCGGACAGCATTGCAGCCATTTCCGTTGGAATTGTCGACGCCGTACCATTTCTGGATTTGGCCTATACCGAAGACGTTAGAGCTGAAACTGACATGAATGTTGTTGTCACTGGGTCTGGAAAGTTTGTTGAGGTTCAAGGAACTGCAGAGAAGACCCCATTTGATCGCAAAGAGCTAGATGCTCTTCTTGATCTTGCACTCAAGGGAACCACGGAACTTAGTGAGATACAGAAACGCGTTCTAAGTTCCTCGAGGCCCTAATTGCAGCTGGTCTTAGCCACTCACAACTCACACAAGGTCAAAGAAGTAGCTGCAATATTGGAACCTCTGGTTCCTGGTTTAGAACTGTTGGGTTACGAAGGTCCTGAACCGATTGAGAACGGGTCTTCTTTTTTGGAAAATTCCCTTATCAAAGCAAGAGCTGCCTTTGCTCACACTGGGATTAGCTCCATTGCAGATGACTCTGGCTTAGCAATCGAGATTATGGGTGGTTCCCCTGGAATTTTCTCGGCACGCTGGTCGGGTGTGAAAGATGATGTCAAAAATCGTGAACTCGTTCTTGATCAGCTAAAGGACATTCCAGTAAACAATCGGGCTGCTAGTTTTTTCTGCACCATATCTTTAGTCACGGCTTCAGACGAGGTCAGCTTTACTGGATCTTTGCCTGGGCGAATTGCTTTTGCAGCTTCTGGTGATCACGGGTTTGGCTACGATCCAATTTTTATTCCGGATGGTTTTGAAATAACGGCTGCTGAATTGGAGCCGGAGGTTAAAAACTCATTGAGTCATCGCTCCATGGCGCTTTCGCAGCTGGCTAGCTACTTGCGCCCCCAGTAGGATTCGAACCTACGCTCCCGCCTCCGGAGGGCGGTACTCTATCCCCTGAGCTATGGGGGCAATGCTCCTAAAGCCTAACAGCGTGGCCGTAAATAGCGCTTTCTCGGTATGATTTAGAGGAAATCACATAATTTTTGCGGTTAATTGTTACCACATAAAGCTCCGAATAAGAATTTCTCCGAACTGTTTTTGCGAGGCAAATCTTGGATCCAGCAGAGTTAGCGTCGGCTATCAAGCTCATCTTGGAAAAGATGCAAGCAGATGGCTCACTCGGTGCTGCGACCTTGCCTGCCGAAATAGTAGTTGAGCGGCCCAGGAACAGAGAGCACGGAGACTGGGCAACCAATGTTGCCATGCAGCTTTCACCGCTGGTAGGACTAAAGCCAAGGGAGCTCGCTGAGCTAGTAGCTCCTAGAATTCAAGACCTTCCTGAGGTTTCTAAGGTAGAAATTGCCGGGCCGGGCTTTATCAACATCAGCCTCGAGCTAGCTAGCGCGGGGGAGTTAGCCAAGACAATCGTTGAGAAAGGGCTGGATTATGGCCGTGGCGATTTTCTAGCAGGACTCAAGATGAACCTGGAGTTTGTTTCGGCGAACCCAACCGGACCGATTCACATGGGCGGGACCCGTTGGGCTGCCGCAGGTGATTCTTTGGCCCGCATTTTGATTTTCCAAGGTGCCGCGGTTACGAGGGAGTACTACTTCAATGACCACGGTGAGCAGATTGACCGATTTGCACGGTCACTTCTAGCAAGAGCTAAGGGTCTTCCGGCGCCCGAGGATGGGTATGGCGGTCAGTACATAGAGGACATTGCTAATCAAGTAATTGAAGTTGCGGGCAAAGAAATACTTTCTATGTCTGACGAATTAGCTCAGGAGCAATTTCGCTCTATTGGCGTTGATCTGATGTTCACCCAAATCAAACAGTCGCTCCATGATTTTGGAGTTGATTTTGACGTTTACTTCCACGAAAACTCACTTCATGAGTCGAAAGCTGTTGACAAAGCGATTGCAAGACTTCGCGAGCTTGGCCATGTTTTTGACCAAGACGGTGCGATCTGGCTGCGGTCAACTGAATTTGGTGATGATAGAGACCGAGTAATTATCAAATCCGACGGAAACGCAGCTTATATCGCTGGTGACCTGGCTTACTACTTAGATAAGCGCGAACGAGGGTTTGAGCGCTGCCTAATCATGCTAGGTGCCGATCATCATGGCTACGTTCAGCGAATGATGGCGATGTGTGCAGCGTTTGGTGACGAACCTGGTGTAAATCTAGAGATTCTTATCGGGCAGATGGTAAACCTCATGCGCGATGGTGAACCGGTAAGAATGTCAAAACGAGCAGGAACCGTTGTGACAATGGAAGATCTTGTTGACTCCGTTGGCGTGGACGCTGCTAGGTATGCGCTCGCCAGATCTTCTTCCAACTCGCAACTCGATATCGATCTAGCGCAGCTATCCAAAAAAAGTAATGACAATCCAGTGTTTTACGTTCAGTATGCTCACGCTCGCACTCAGCAAGTTGCAGTCAACGCCAAAAGCATGTTGGTTGACCACTCTGAGTTCGACCCCGCGCTGCTAACTCACGCATCAGAGGCCGAACTACTTGCCAAGCTAAGTGAGTTTCCAAGGCTTGCGGTTCAAGCAGCTCAATTCCGCGAGCCTCATAGAATTGCAAGGTATCTCGAAGAAGTTGCGGGAAGTTATCACCGCTGGTACGACAACTGTCGGGTTATCCCTCAGTCTGGAAATGAAGTTGAGTCAGTTCACCGCACCAGGCTTTGGCTCAACGACGCTGCCGGTGTTGTGCTAAGAAACGGACTTGGCTTATTGGGTGTATCCGCACCGGAGCGGATGTAACAAGTGACAAATTCAGATGCTTTGCTAAGTCCGACTTGGCTTGTGGAGCCCAAGGATTTGAACTTTGTCGATGACAAAATTTGGCCCAAGAACCTAGCGCGCTCTGGATCAGGCGAGGTATTAATAGCTGGTGTGCCGGTGAGCCAGTTAGCAACCATGTACGGAACACCTTTGATGGTCATTGATCAAAGTGATTTTGAAGCACGCTCGCTTGAAGTGAAGGCTGCATTTGAAACTTCGGCTAGTGGTAAAACATCAGCCAAGATTTACTACGCTGGAAAATCGCTGTTGACAACGGAGATTGTTCGCTGGGTCGATAAAGCAGGTTTGAATCTTGATGTTTCATCAGGAGGAGAGCTGGCTATTGCTCTTGCGGGGGGCATCGACCCTGCCCGGATTGGTTTGCATGGCAACAACAAATCTTCCTCGGAGATATCTAGAGCAGTTACGGCCGGGGTAGGAGCTATTGTCATTGACTCTGAAATTGAGATTGAGCGAATCGCATCCGTCGCGGGAGCTCAGGGAAAGAAGCAGGGAGTTAGAATTCGCGTGAATTCTGGGGTTCATGCTCACACTCACGAATACTTGGCTACTGCACGAGAAGATCAGAAATTCGGAATCGCAATATCCGATGTCCCAGCCTTTGTTGAGAAAATCCGATCTTTATCTAGCTTGAATTTTCTTGGGCTTCATTCTCACATTGGCTCACAAATATTTAGCGTCGATGGATTTATCGAGTCTGTAACTAGATTGCTTCCACTTCACAAGAAACTCCTTGAAAAAGGTCCGGTGCCTGAACTGAACTTAGGTGGTGGTTTTGGCATCAACTACACAGTCGCGGACGACGCTCCGAGCATTGCGGTTTTTGCCGAGAAGATCACGGAAGCCGTTTTTGATAAGTGCCAAGAGCTTGGTATTGAGGTACCTGTTTTGTGCTTTGAGCCAGGCAGGGTTATCTCGGGTCCTGCAGGAGTAACTGTTTACAACGTAGGAACCATCAAAGATGTTTTAGTCACAGTGGAAAACGGCACTGGTAGTAGAAAGTACGTGAGTATCGACGGGGGAATGAGTGACAATGCCAGGCCAAGTCTTTACGGAGCGAACTATTCGGCGATGCTGGCCTCTAGATCTTCTGCTGCTAGACCTGCTATTTCTAGGGTCGTTGGAAAGCACTGCGAAAGTGGCGATGTAGTAGTCCGAGATTGTTATCTTCCTGAAGACATTGGCCCCAGTGATTTATTGGCTGTTGCTGCAACTGGGGCTTACTGCCACTCCCTAGCAAGTAACTACAACTACTTACCAAGGCCCGCGATTGTTGGCGTTCTAAATGGGCAGTCCAAGTTAATCATGCGCGCCGAGACCGAAGCCGATATGTTTGCTAGAGATCCCGGATACCAAATCGAGCAAACAAGGTAGTTTTGTAGTTGGTAAGGAAATCAAATTGAGTGAATATCGCCCCATTCGGGTTGCATTACTTGGCGCTGGATCTGTGGGCGCCGAGGTAGCCAGGCTATTGCTGGAGCAAAGTGCTGAGCTCAAATCGCGCGTTGGCGCAGAACTTGAACTAGTGGGCGTTCTGGTGCGGGATACAAACACTAAGCGCGAAGGATTCCCAAAGAATCTTTTGACCACCGACGCCGAGAGCCTAATACTAGGTGCGGACATCGTTATTGAGGTCATGGGTGGAATTGATCCGGCTAGAGAATACATTTTGATGGCTTTGAACTCAGGTGCTGATGTAATTACCGCAAATAAGTTCCTGATTGCCACCCACGGAACTGAGCTGTTCAGTGTCGCCGAACAAGTCGGCGCACAACTATATTTTGAGGCAGCAGTTGCGGCAGCAATACCGATTATTCGACCGCTTAAAGAGTCACTAGCGGGAGATAGAGTTACCCGAATTCTTGGAATCGTAAATGGTTCCACGAACTACATTCTTGATCGAATGGATAAAGACGGCATCTCGTTGTCAGCTGCCATGGAGGAAGCCACCGCTTTGGGTTACCTGGAAGCAGACCCAACTCTAGACATTGACGGCTACGATGCTGCACAAAAAGCTGCAATTTTGGCAACTCTTGCTTTTCACACTGAGGTACCGCTCGAGAAAGTGTACCGAGAAGGCATTTCATCTATTTCTGTAGAGCAAATTGCGGCAGCAAAGCGTGACGGCTACGTGATAAAACTTCTTGCTATTTGTGAATTTATTGAAGCCGATAAGACTGGACCAGAAGGTGTATCGGTTCGGGTGTACCCAGCACTTATTCCAAGAACACATCCACTGGCGGCAGTAAATGGCGCTTACAACGCAGTGTTCGTTGAAGCCGAAGCCGCTGGCTCTTTGATGTTTTATGGGTCAGGAGCTGGTGGAACCCAAACCGCATCTGCCATCTTAGGTGATGTTGTTTCGGCTGCTAAGCGTCACGTGGCCGGTGGTCCTGGCTTGGCAAACTCGAGCCACGCGTCATTTGAGCTTTTGGACATTGCTCGAATTCAAACTCGCTATTCAATTCAGCTTCAAGTTTCCGACCAGCCTGGTGTTCTTGCAAAGATTGCTGCCATGTTTTCCAACCATGGAGTGTCTATTGAAGTGGTTGAGCAGTCTGCGCGTCGTGGAGATAAGACCGTGGCAAATCTGGAAATCGGAACCCACCTCGCCAGCGACTCTGCTTTGGCATCGGTAGTTACTGAGTTGCGTAGTAGTGATGCGGTGCAACAAGTGCTATCCGTCATTCGAGTGGAAGGCCTATAAACATGGCCCATCAATGGCGCGGCGTTATCACCGAATACTTTGATCGACTCGATGTGGACTCAAGCACACCAATTATCACCCTCGGGGAGGGTGGCACACCACTAATCGAATCCCCGGCGTTGGCAAAACTAGTTGGAGCAGATCAGGTTTATCTGAAGTTTGAAGGAATGAACCCGACCGGCTCTTTCAAGGACCGAGGAATGACACTTGCGGTTTCCAAGGCCGTAGGCCACGGTGCAAAAGCTGTCATTTGCGCCTCGACTGGAAACACATCCGCGTCTGCGGCGGCATACGCTGCGGCTGCTGGAATTAAGTCAGTAGTACTTGTTCCACAAGGAAAAATCTCTCTTGGAAAACTTAGTCAGGCGGTAGCTCACAAGGCACAAATTCTGCAGGTCCAGGGAAATTTTGATGACTGCTTGACTCTCGCTCGCGATCTTTCTGATAACTATCCAGTTCATTTGGTGAATTCAGTAAACCCGGATCGAATCGAAGGACAAAAGACTGGGGCTTTTGAGGTTTTTGATTACCTAGGAAGAGCACCTGATTACCACGTCCTACCAGTTGGGAATGCCGGAAACTATTCGGCATATTTCAAGGGCTATCTCGAGGACTTCAATGAAGGTCGAATCAAAAAAGTCCCGAAGATGTATGGCTACCAGGCCGAGGGTTCGGCGCCTTTTGTTGTCGGAGCTCCGGTGAAGAATCCCGAAACAATTGCAACTGCAATTCGAATTGGAAATCCAGCATCTTGGGATCTAGCCCAAAGCGCTATGGAGTGCTCTGTTGGTAAATTTGGCGCGGTATCGGATTCAGAGATTCTCTGGATGCATCGATTCCTATCCCAGGAAGCTGGTGTTTTTGTTGAACCAAGTTCTGCAACCGGAGCTGCCGGAATATACAAATCCTCTCAGCAGGGCGAGAGCTTTGCCGGGGCGTTGATTGTTGTGACCGTTACTGGCCATGGCCTAAAGGATCCAGCTTGGGCCCTAAAGGATGAAGCGGGCAACGAGATCACACCCGAAGCGGTTTCAACAAACGCTGCCGAGGTAGCTGAGAGATTGGGGCTCGCATAGTCATGTCTAGCTTCGAGAATAAGTCAGTGGTGGTTCGCGTTCCAGCGACATCGGCCAACCTAGGTCCAGGGTTTGACACCCTTGGAATCGCCCTTGCTTACTATGACGAACTTGAGGTCACCGCTGCTAAAGCCGGAACCTTGAAAATCGAAGTTCATGGCGAGGGTGAAGCAGAGGTGCCTTTAGATGAGTCCCACCTTGTGGTGCGTGCGATCCATGAGACCTTCCGGCGCGCTGGTCAAAAACCACCGGGGCTGATACTCAAGGCCAACAACAAAATCCCTCACGGCAGGGGAATGGGGTCCTCGGGTGCCGCGGTTGTTTCTGGAATCATGGCCGCCAAAGGGTTACTAACCGGCATTGCTGATATCAGCGATAAGACAATGCTCGATATCGCAACAGAGTTTGAAAATCACCCAGATAACGTAGCGCCAGCTCTATTTGGCGGTATGAGCATTGCTTGGGAGGACGAAGCAGGACCGCGCACCAAGAAGCTTTCGGTCCATCGAGGAGTATCTCCACTGGTACTGGTCTCCGCGACCAAGATGTCCACTGCCTTGGCAAGATCGCTTCAACCTGAGTCGGTACCTCATGAAGACGCGGTCTTCAACGTTTCCAGGTCTGCCTTATTGGTGGCAGCTATGGTCCAGTCTCCGGAATTGCTTTTTTCTGCCACCGAGGACAAACTTCACCAAAGCTACCGCGCAACTGCCATGCCTGAGACCGACTCGCTTATTAGGACATTGCGCGCTAGCGGTCACGCTGCCGTAGTTTCAGGAGCTGGACCTTCAGTATTGGTTCTTGCTAGCGATCCTGCTCAGAGGCTTAGGGCCAAGGAGCTAGCGGAAAAGACTCATCCACAGTGGCTGCCGCTACTGTTGGCTGTGGACAACAAAGGTGCTACTATGGAGGTACACCAAAAATAGACGCCTTCAAATAGCGTCCAGATAACAGGTGAAATCCTCGCAGAACATACTGCGGTACCACGCGATCAGATCGTGTTGGAGATAACTCGAACGTCAAATCGATTATCGACTCACTCAAGAAAGAGCAATCAATAAATGGATGAAATCCAAGAAACTAAACCGGTACGTAAATCCCGTCGAGTAGTAGCCGAGGCAGCCGCCCCGACCGAAACTAGTGCAGACGCACCGAAGAGGTCCAGAAGTAAGTCCGATAGTTCCTCAGAAGGAAACAAGGACTCTAACGAGACATCAAGCAAAGACTCCTCACCCGCTCAAGAATCTAATTCGGATTCAGGAGACAGAAGAAGAAGAGATTACGACGAAGACCGCCGCGGCGGCCGTAATTCACGAAACCGCAATCGCTATCGCGATCGCGACCGTGGCAGAAGAAGTGGTGGATCAGACCGCGAAGAAGTCGAGCCAGAGATTTCTCCTGACGACGTTCTAATCAGCGTTGCTGGAATCCTAGATGTTTTGGACAACTACGCGTTCGTTAGAACTAGCGGATATCTTCCTGGACCAAATGACGTTTACGTCTCGTTGGGTCAGGTAAAAAAGTATGGTCTTCGCAAAGGAGACGCCGTCGTTGGTGCAATCCGTCAACCTCGCGAAGGCGAAGGTCAAGGTCGCCAGAAGTTCAATGCGTTAGTTCGAATTGATACTGTAAACGGCCTAGACCAGGCCGCTTCAGCAGACCGCGTTGAATTTGGCAAACTAACCCCGCTTTACCCACAGACCAGATTGCGACTCGAGACTGAGCCAAACAAGCTATCGACTCGAATCATTGACCTTGTTGCCCCTATTGGAAAAGGTCAGCGTGGTCTAATAGTTTCGCCTCCTAAGGCTGGAAAGACTCTAGTTTTGCAGGCTATTGCCAATGCAATCGCTACTAACAACCCTGAGGTTCACCTAATGGTTGTCTTGGTAGACGAAAGACCAGAAGAAGTTACTGACATGCAACGCACAGTTAAGGGCGAAGTTATTGCTTCCACCTTCGACAGGCCTGCCGAAGACCACACAACCGTAGCCGAGCTAGCAATTGAGCGTGCCAAGCGCTTGGTTGAACTAGGTCACGACGTTGTTGTTCTTCTTGATTCAATAACTCGTTTAGGACGCGCTTACAACCTAAGTGCACCTGCATCAGGTCGAATCTTGTCTGGTGGTGTTGACTCATCCGCCCTTTACCCACCTAAGAGATTCTTTGGTGCAGCTAGAAACATTGAAGATGGCGGTTCGTTAACAATTCTTGCGACCGCTCTTGTTGAAACCGGATCGAAAATGGATGAGGTTATCTTCGAGGAGTTCAAGGGAACTGGAAACATGGAGCTTCGCTTGTCTCGCTCACTTGCAGACAAGAGAATCTTCCCAGCTGTTGACCTTAACGCTTCTGGAACAAGACGTGAAGAGATTCTTATGAACCCTGATGAGACCAAGATTATTTGGAAGCTTCGTCGCGCACTTGCCGGATTGGAGCAGCAGCAGGCTCTTGAACTTGTTCTAAACAGACTCAAGGAAACTTCAAGCAACGTGGAGTTCTTGATGCAAGTGCAAAAGTCCATGCCAGTTCCTACAGGTTCTGACGGAGAATAATGCTCGATTCAGTCCAGCCCCTGCTGGCTGAGCATGCCCAGCTGCAGGAACAACTATCAGATGCTTCAGTGCATCAAAATCCGGCCTTGGCAAAAAAGCTAAACCGAAGGTACGCACAAGTTAGCGCAATTGTTTCTGCCTACAATCAGCTGGTTTCGTTCAATGATGACTTGGCGGCAACCAAGGATCTAGCCAAAGAAGACGAAGTGTTTGCTGCAGAACTTCCTTCGATTGAAGCGAAGGTTGTAGAGGCCAACGAAAAGCTCCGCAGACTTCTTATACCTAGGGACCCTGATGACGGTCGCGACGTAATCATGGAAATAAAGGCCGGTGAAGGCGGAGCTGAGTCCGCCCTATTCGCAGCGGATCTACTTCGCATGTATATCCAGTACTCGAATTCGAAGGGCTGGAAGACAGAAGTTCTGGACAAGAACGAGTCCGATCTTGGGGGCTATAAGGACGTACAAATTGCCATCAAGGGAAATTCAAATGATCCAGCTGAAGGCGTCTGGGCCCATCTGAAGTACGAAGGCGGTGTTCACCGGGTTCAAAGAGTTCCGGTTACAGAGACTCAAGGAAGAATTCACACCTCAGCCGCAGGGGTTTTGGTATTTCCAGAGGTAGATGAACCCGAAGAGGTCGAAATCAGTCAAAACGAAATTCGGGTTGATGTTTTTCGCTCCTCCGGTCCAGGTGGTCAGTCCGTTAACACAACAGATTCCGCCGTTCGAATCACGCACATCCCCACTGGAATAGTGGTCTCGATGCAAAATGAAAAGTCGCAACTTCAAAACCGCGAGGCTGCCATGCGAGTTTTGCGAGCGAGAATACTTGCCGCCCAGCAGGAGGCAATTGATGCCGAGCAATCCGCTGCGCGGAAATCCCAGGTTAGAACTGTAGATCGCTCTGAAAGAATTCGAACCTATAACTTTCCAGAAAACAGAATCGCCGACCATCGCACCGGTTACAAGTCCTACAACTTGGACCAGGTGATGGATGGGGCTTTAGAGCCTGTCGTGCAATCGGCAATTCGAACCGATGAAGAAGCCAGACTGGCAGCTCTAGGCGACAAGTAATTGCTTACTTCGGACTTGCTGCGGCAAAGTGCTGCGCAACTTTCTAAAGCCGGAGTATTATCTCCGGAAGTTGATTCCGAACTACTTGCCGCACACATTCTCGGCATTAATCGGTCAGAGCTAAGCATCGCAATTGCAATGGATTCCGAATTTCCTGAAGACAAGATTGGAGCATTTAGCGATGGGGTATCTAGGCGTGCCAATCGTGAACCGCTCCAGCACATCACAGGTCTGGCTCCGTTTCGGCACCTTGAGTTGGCAGTTGGTAAGGGAGTTTTCACACCGCGGCCAGAGACTGAGCAAGTAGTTAGTTTCGCAATGGAGAAAATTGAATTATTCGAGAGTCCAGTGATTGTGGACCTGTGCGCTGGTAGTGGTGCGATTGCACTTAGTTTTGCAACCGAAAGGCCTGATGCAACGGTATACGCCGTTGAGAAATCTAAAGAGGCCTTTGAGTTCTTGAAACAAAACTCCAATAAGTATGGGCTGGACCTTGGTCAACTAAGCAATGTTGATCTCCAAGACTGTCTAACTGAGATGGGATCCGTTGCAGACCTGGTTATTTCGAATCCGCCATATATTCCAACCGGTTCAATCCCCGTTGATTTGGAAGTTCAACTTCACGAGCCTGCCGTATCACTCTATGGGGGAGTAGATGGCTTGGATGTTATTCGACAGATTCTTTCTAAAGCCAAGCAACTACTTAGGAACGGCGGGGTGCTAGTTCTAGAGCACGCGGACAGCCAGGCGGTTTCTATTCGTGAACTATTATTGGCTGAGGGTTGGATTAACGTGGATTCCAAGAAAGATTTAGCCGGTAAAGACCGAATGATTTCAGCCACAAAGCCATAGTAAAAGGGAGATGTCAGTGCAGCGAATCTATGACTGCTCGGTAGACACCGATTTGCTAACCGGCATGCGCCTGGCAAAAGTTGCCCTTGGGCGCAAAGAGCTTGTAGTGCTCCCAACAGATACCGTCTATGGCTTGGCTTGCGATGCTTTCTCCCACGAGGGAGTTCAGAAGCTTTTGGATGCCAAAGGTCGCGACAGGCAGTCACCCCCTCCTGTTCTAATTGGAAGCTCCTCAGCGCTAGCTGGTTTGGCACATGAGGTTCCAGATCTCGCCCTCAAGCTTGCAGAAACTTTTTGGCCTGGAGCACTAACGATGATTTTGAAAGCTCAAACTTCACTCACTTGGGATCTGGGTGAAACCAAAGGCACAGTTGCTCTTCGAATGCCAGATCACAAGATTGCGCTCGCACTTCTGAAAGAAACCGGTCCGCTTGCGGTCTCGAGCGCAAACCTTACTGGCAAAGAAGCGGCAATTACTTGTCAGCAAGCCGAGGCTTACCTTGGATCCAAAGTCAGCGTGTATCTAGATGGTGGTTCTAGCCCGAAGGCGGAGGCCTCAACCATTATTGACATGACAGATCTAGTTGATTCAGTTAACGAGTCTGGCGAGATTGTAACCACAGGAAAAGCTCGTGTAGTTAGACGTGGCGCGCTGAGCGTTGAAAAGCTCGCCATAGTTCTTGGCGAGAACCTTGAGGTATAGGCGGTGAGAGCGTACTTACTGATTATGTCGGTAGCTGCAGTTGCAACCTTCGTTGCTACTTTTTTCACAATACGAATAAGCAGGAGGCATTCGCTGCTGCCGAAAATCCGTGAGCGCGATGTTCACACGGAGCCAACCCCGCGAGTTGGTGGCTTGGCCATGCTTTTTGGTCTTCTTGTGGCGCTGTTGGTTGCCGGGTCCCTTGGTTGGTTCCAATCGGTTTTTCAAGAACCAACCAGAATTATTGCTATTTTCAGCGCTGCTGTAGTCATAGTGGCCATTGGTATCTTGGATGATCTTTTTGACTTGGACTGGAGCATTAAGTTAGCCGGACAGATTCTGGCGGGTGGAATCCTTGCGTGGCAGGGAGTCCAAATTGTTTCGCTTCCAATTGGCGGGCTGATTATCGGTAGCTATGGGGCTTCACTGATAATCACAATTTTCTTAGCAGTTTTGGTAATGAACGCTGTCAACTTTATAGATGGACTAGATGGCTTAGTTGCCGGGGTAGTACTGATAGGAACCAGCGCATTTTTCTTATACACCTACCTGATCACTCAACAAACTTCACCGACAAACTACTTCAACCTAGCTTCTTTGATTTCTGCAATAGTGATCGGTATCGCCGTTGGATTCTTGCCGTTTAACTGGCATAAGGCCAAGATCTTCATGGGAGACAGTGGGTCAATGCTGCTGGGTCTACTGATGGCAACTTCCGCGATTGCGGTGACCGGGCAGATTGATCCAGCCACCGTATCTTCCAGGGTTCTAGCCCCAGCATTTTTGCCATTGATTCTGCCCTTTGCAATTTTGTTGCTACCGCTTCTTGATTTACTGCTTGCTATTATTCGACGAGTTCGTGCGGGAGATTCTCCCTTTAAGGCTGACAAGAAGCACATCCATCACAAACTTCAAGACCTAGGCCACAGTCATGTTGGCTCGGTTTTGGTGTTTTACCTGTGGACTGCGATTATTTCCTTTGGGGGACTTTCGCTATTGTTCATTCCATCCAGGGATGCATTAGCAATCGCTATTACTGCTGCACTACCGGTGCTTGCGTTCACGGTATGGCCCATATTTAGAGCAAGAAGAGAGGCACGGAAGTCATGACCACATCGTCTGCGGATTTGTTGTTTATCAAGGTGCTAGCGCAGGGTTCGCTATTGATTGGCCTAATTGCCACAATCGGCTCGGTCGCAGGTTACTTCGTTGATCAGCAAAAGGGTGTGCCCAGCGCACTGATTGGAGCGGCACTAGCTCTGGTTTTCACCAGCTTGACTTTAGTTAGCGTGCTGATTGGAAGAAGACTTTCCTTAGCAGGGTTCTTTGGCGCTGTAATGGGTGGTTGGCTTGTGAAGCTAATCGGCTTTGCTTTTGTGGTGGGTTTTTTGAACCAAGCTGATTTCATAAATGGCCCGGTGCTGTTTTTTACCTTGGTTGCGGCCATCCTGGGATCGCTGGCAATTGACACTATTGCCGTGCTTTCAGCCCGAATTCCCGTGGTCGAGGGCTAGTTTTTTTCTTGCTAGAATTTTTAAGATGACTCGGTGTTAGACGCTGAGACACTGTAAATCGCCGTGAATTCGTTCACCCCGAAACAGGAGACCGCACTGCTAGATAACGCTCTGAGCCTTATTATCAAGGCTGCGGTCACCGACGACTCGGGCAATTACAAGGGACCCTCCATTATGGAGTTCTACCCTGAAATCATCCTTTTTGAAGGAACCCCGTTCGCCATAAATCGAATCATCCTGGTTCGACTTCTGGTGATTGTTTTGCTCATTGTTCTGTTTTCGCTTTGGACAAGGCAATTCCAGAAAGCCACCAAGAATCAAGTATTTGTCCCAACTAAGTTCCAACTTATGGGGGAGATCTCCCTTAACTTCGTAAGAACCAGCATTGCTCACGGACAGCTTGGAAAAGTTGACGGCGACAGGTTCCTGCCTCTACTAACAACAGTTTTCTTCACTGTGCTGGGCCTGAATATCACGGGAATCATCCCCGGTCTAAACATCTCCTCGAATGCCCTCATTGGTTATCCAATTGTTCTTGCCGCGGCTGCATACGTAACCTTTATCTATGCGGGAGTGAAAAAGCACGGAATTGGATATTTCAAGAGTGCGGTTGCTCCTGCGGGTGTGCCACCCGCTCTTTATGTCATGGTCGTTCCGATTGAGATCCTCTCAACCTTTATTCTTAGGCCGGTAACGCTAGCTCTTCGACTAACCATGAATATGCTGGCTGGTCACCTTTTGCTGGTGCTTTGCTTTAGTGCAACTCAGTTCTTTGCGTTCTACGCCGATGGGCTCTTTAGCTTCTTCGGAATAGGAACGTTCATTTTTGGATTCGCCTTTACTCTCTTTGAGATTTTGGTGAGTTTCTTACAGGCTTATGTGTTCACTCTGCTAACAACTGTTTACATTCAGTTGGCTTTGGCAGATGAGCACTAAAGGATCTGACAACCGTCAGGGAAAAACCACGGAAGGGAAAAACAAGTGGACATCACAAACATGGCCGAACTAACCGGCAACATTGCAGTAGTGGGCTACGGCCTCGCAGCGATTGGCCCAGGAATCGGTGTAGGTCTAGTTGTATCTAAGACCATCGAAGCAACCGCACGCCAGCCAGAACTAGCGTCAAAACTACAGGTCACAATGTGGCTGGGTATTGCATTCACCGAAGCGCTAGCGCTTATTGGTCTTGCAACTCCTTTCATCTTCGCTTAAGCAAAGTCAGGACTAAACCATGATTTCAAGGATCATCGTCGCAGCAGCAGAGGAAGAGACAAAGAATCCTCTTCTGCCTGCCGACTACGACATCCTGTGGTCTTCGGTTGTTTTTGCCATCATGCTCACGTTCTTCTGGGTTCGGGTACTACCGAATTTCAAAAAGATGCTTGACGCAAGAACCGAAGCTATTGAGGGACGCTTGGCTGCTGCAGAAAAGGCGCAATCCGAAGCTGCCGCTAAGACTGACGAACTGTCGAAAGCCCAAGAGAACACTCGAGCTGAAGCCAGTGCAATTCGTGAGGAAGCGCGTGCCGAAGGCGCTGCGATTCTGGCGGAGTTGAAAGAGCAAGCTCAGGCAGAGGCGGCCAGAATCACTCAGACCGCCAAGACCCAGATCGAGGCAGAGCGTCAAGCTGCCCTGATTAGCTTGCGCTCCGAAGTGGGTTCCATGGCAATCGATTTGGCTTCCAAAGTAGTTAGTCAAAGCTTGAAAGACAGCGCGACTGCTTCAAAGGTAGTTGACGATTTCCTGAAGGATCTTGAGAATTCTGAAAAGGCAGGCAAGTAAGCATCATGTCAAGCTCTACCAGGCAAGCACTCGCTGCGGCTAAGGAAATCCTTACTCCGCTGCTAAGTGACGCTGACCTTAGATTCGCGGAGGAAATCTTCGTGATCAGCTCAGCTATGTCTGGCTCCAAGCAGCTGCGAAATATTCTCTCGGACCCTTCCGCTGAGATAGCAGGCAAGAAAAAAGCCCTAACGGCTGTTTTTGGAGGCTCTGTTTCAGAAAAGAGCGTAGAGCTAGCCGGCAAGATTGTCGCATTGCGTTGGTCAAAAGGATCTGATTTGGTATCTGCTTTGGAGCAGCTAGCCGTTCATTCGGTTGCTGCAATCGCCGCTAGATCGAAATCCCTTGAAGCACTAGAAGCTGAGTTGTTTGAATTCCGCAAGGTTGTCGACTCGGACCAGGAGCTTCAGATTGCTTTGGCATCTAGGCAAGCCAGCGATGAGCAGAAACTCACGATGGTGAACGCTTTGATTTCAGGCAAATTCGGAAAAGAAGCGAGCCTACTAATTCGCTTTGCGGTTATTGGTTCGACAAAGCTGCGACTATCGGTTGTCTTGGAGCAGTTTGGAAAGCAGCTATCTGCTTACGCAGACCGCTTGGTTGCAACCGTGACCGTGGCGTCAGCCCTGAGCGATTCGCAAGAGGCAGCACTAGAGAAGTCACTGTCCCGGGACTACGGCAACTCACTGAGACTAAATATCGAGATAGATCCAGCTATTCTCGGTGGCATCAAGGTTCAAATAGCTGGAGAAGTTATTGACGGAAGCATTGCTAACCGTCTCAAGCAAGCAAAGATGATGCTGGCCTAGGCCAGCGTTTAACCGGGGTTCGCCCCAGAAGTAGAGGAAGCAAATGGCAGATCTAAAAATCAGCCCAGATGAGATTCGCGATGCCCTGAAGGGTTTTGTGAATTCCTACGAGAGCGACAAGGCTTCGCGCAACGAAGTAGGTCACGTAATCGATGCCGGTGACGGTATCGCTCACGTTGAGGGCCTACCCTCGGCAATGGCCAATGAGCTTCTAAAGTTTGCGGATGGAACCCTAGGTCTTGCTCTAAACCTTGATGAGCGCGAGATTGGAACCGTTATCCTCGGAAACTTTGAGGGCATCGAAGAAGGTATGGAAGTTCAGCGCACCGGCGAAGTTCTTTCAGTTCCTGTAGGGGATGCCTTCTTGGGTCGAGTAGTTGACCCACTGGGTAACCCAATTGATGGCCTAGGCGAGATCAAGGCGGAAGCACGTCGTGCCCTTGAACTGCAGGCCCCAGGCGTTATGGCTAGAAAGTCAGTTCACGAGCCACTACAAACCGGTATCAAAGCTATCGACGCCATGATTCCAGTAGGTCGCGGACAGCGTCAGCTTATTATTGGTGACCGTCAGACCGGTAAGACCGCGATTGCAATTGACACCATCATTAACCAAAAAGAGAACTGGGCAACCGGAGATCCAGTTAAGCAAGTTCGCTGCATCTACGTTGCTATCGGCCAAAAAGGTTCCACTATCGCCGGGATCAAAGCAGCTTTGGAAGAAGCAGGTGCGCTGGAGTACACAACCATCGTTGCTTCTCCAGCATCTGACCCAGCCGGTTTCAAGTACCTAGCTCCATACACCGGAAGCGCTATTGGACAGCACTGGATGTACGGTGGCAAGCACGTCCTAATCATTTTCGATGACCTCTCTAAGCAGGCAGAAGCCTACCGAGCAGTGTCACTATTGCTTCGTCGTCCGCCAGGTCGCGAGGCTTACCCAGGTGACGTTTTCTACCTACACTCTCGTTTGCTAGAAAGATGCGCCAAGCTCAACGACGAGTTGGGTGGCGGTTCTATGACCGGTCTTCCAATCATCGAGACCAAGGCAAATGACGTATCTGCATACATTCCAACCAACGTGATCTCGATCACCGACGGTCAGATTTTCTTGCAGTCCGACTTGTTCAACGCGAACCAACGACCAGCTATCGATGTTGGAATCTCGGTTTCTCGTGTAGGTGGAGCCGCTCAGGTAAAGGGAATCAAGAAGGTATCTGGAACCCTAAAGCTTGAGCTCGCTCAGTACCGCTCGCTAGAAGCATTCGCGATGTTTGCCTCCGACTTGGACGCTGCATCTCGTCAGCAGCTGGCTCGCGGAGCTAGGTTGATGGAGCTGCTAAAGCAGCCACAGTACTCTCCGTACCCAGTTGAGGAGCAGACGGTCTCGATTTGGGCTGGAACATCAGGCAAGTTGGATGAGGTTCCTGTTGAGGACGTGCTTCGTTTCGAATCCGAGTTCCTCGACTACCTAAAGCGCAACAGCAAGGTAATTGAGACAATTCGTGAGACTAAGAACCTGGAAGATGACACAATCCGCGAATTGGATGCAGCCATTGAAAAGTTCAAGAAGGGCTTCCAGACCGGTCAGGGCGTTCCGCTTGCTTCTCTAGGAAATGAAGCTGTGAATGCTTTGGAAGAAGAAGAAGTAAACCAAGAAAAGATCGTCAAGCAAAAGCGCTAGATCGTTTAGCTAACTCGAGACTAAGAAAGGAGAGATATGGGAGCGCAACTAAGGGTTTACCGACAGAAGATTAAGTCGGCTCAGACCACCAAGAAAATCACTCGCGCCATGGAGTTAATTTCCGCTTCTCGTATCTATAAGGCGCAGCAGCGAGTCGCTGCCTCTACTCCTTATTCAAGGGCTGTTACTCGCGCAGTATCAGCCGTGGCAACATACTCGAACATCGATCACCCGTTGACTACCGAACCAGAAACCATTGAGCGCGCAGCAGTTGTTATCTTCACCTCAGACCGCGGTCTGGCAGGTGCGTTCTCTTCCAATGTTCTAAAAGAAGTTGAGCAGCTAGTAACACTTCTCAAGGAGCAGGGCAAGGACGTAGTGTTCTACCTCGTTGGACGCAAGTCAGTTAGTTACTTCAACTTCCGCAGGCGCCTATCTCGTCAACAATGGGTTGGTGGCACTGACCTTCCTGAGTTTGAAACAGCGAAATCAATTGCCGATGCGCTGTTGGCTGATTTCAATACTGACGCTAAGGACGGGGGAGTAGATGAGATTCACATGGTCTACAACCGCTTCGTGTCGATGATTTCTCAGGTTCCTGAGGTTGTCCGCTTGCTTCCTCTTGAGGTGGTCGAGGGCGTTGAAGAGCCTTCCAAGAGCGAGATATTCCCGCTTTACGAGTTTGAGCCAGATGTAAACAAGGTGCTGGACGCTCTGCTTCCGGTTTACATCGAGAGCAGGATCTTCAACGCAATGCTTCAGTCTTCGGCTTCCGAGCACGCCGCGCGCCAGAAAGCAATGAAGTCAGCAACTGACAACGCAGAGAAGCTGATCTTGAATTACACCCGCTTGAGTAACCAAGCACGTCAATCAGAAATTACACAACAGATTTCCGAAATCGTCGGTGGTGCGGATGCACTAGCCACCGTTGGCGATGAGGACTAAGAGAAAGATAAGAAATGGCTGAGACAAAGACA
>Ga0208592_1000010_pt1 | contig 56883 bp, 53 predicted proteins | sample LakMenE18May10ns_FD_150712 | JGI IMG/M metagenome (GOLD analysis project Ga0208592, IMG submission 150712) | Freshwater microbial communities from Lake Mendota, WI - 18MAY2010 deep hole epilimnion ns (SPAdes) | ecosystem: Environmental > Aquatic > Freshwater > Lentic | place: Lake Mendota...
GAGAACCAAAGGTATGGCGCGCGACATTGTTGACGCAATCGAATCCGTGCTACCACTACGGCGTTGCACAGCGCGCATGGGCCGCAATTATGTCGCTCCTGTTGATGCTCCTGTATGTTCTGCTGCGCGGCTCGGCCTTGCCCATTGTCCATGTTCTGGTTCGGCCGATCCAGACACATACGCCGGCGTTGTAGATGTGGTGGCGCGCACCTTGCGTGGAGATTCAGATCACGTCATTGAACTGTTGACGACGCGAATGGCCAATCATTCACGTGAGGAACGTTTTGAGGAAGCTGCATTTGTTCGAGACCGTATAGACGCTCTTCGAACTGGTCTTCATCGCCAGTCGCAAGCAGATGAACTCAGGCAGAAGGATGCTTATGAAGTACATGGACACGGGGTCACGTATCGAATCGAAAAAGGAATCTTGACTGAGACCATTTGCGACGACAATTCATGTACGCCAGACTCCGTGAACTTACCGACAGCTATTGGCCATCTCCGAGAAAGTATTCGGATTCCTGCGGGCGAGCCAGATACTGCAGTTCTCGACGAAGTGATGTGTCTCGCGCGCCTCGTGGAGACTCTAAGATGACCAGGTGAGGCGTTCTGCATTTGTTGGTGTCTTGGCTGCGGCGGTGTTACTTGGCGCCTGTGGAACAGATGCCACTTCATCCAGTTCTTCCATTCTTGATTCATCCCAATCAAGTAACCCGGGTTCGTCTGGCCAAGAATCCATTGGAGTTGATGACTTCACTTCGCCCGTAGTCGGCGGTGGATCATTTGTGTTGTCGAATGCTCTTGCTGAAAAGCCTGTGGTCTTGTGGTTTTGGGCGCCTGGTTGAGGCACTTGTAATGCTGAAGCCCCCTCGGTCGAGGAGGTCCACAAAGAATTCGCTGAATCAGTCAGTGTCGTCGGTGTTGCATGGGCAGGCGACAACGCCTCGTATCAATCTTTTGTCGATCGGCATGGGTTGACGTTTGTCAATCTTGACGATACGCCCGGCGACATCTACTCCAAATACAAAGTGCCGTATCAGCCTGCATGGGTTTTTGTAGCCACAGACGGAACCGCCACCACACGCACTGGGGTGATTAGTGAATCTGAGTTGTCAGAGATAATTCAAGAAATGAATTAACGATTAGAGCTGCAAGCTCTTGATTTCAAGGAACTCCTCGAAACCGTATTCTCCAAGTTCACGGCCGACGCCTGATTGCTTGTAACCACCAAAAGGTGCATTTGGGTTGAAGGCGCCACCGTTGACGGTGACTTGTCCTGTGCGAATGCGCTTAGCAATAGCAATTCCCGTTTCCTTGTCGGCAGCAAACACAGCGCCTGCAAGTCCGTACGGAGAGTCGTTTGCAATTTCGACTGCATTGTCGATTCCGTCGTAAGGAATGAGAACCAGCACAGGGCCAAAGATTTCCTCTTGAGCAATAGTCATCTTGTTATCGACTTCAGAGAACACGGTTGGCTTCACGTAGTAGCCCTTCTCGAGGCCTTCAGGCGCGCCGAGGCCACCAGCAATGAGTTTTGCTCCCTCTTCAATGCCCTTATTGATGTACCCAAGCACGCGGTCACGTTGTGCAGCAGAGGCAAGAGGCCCAACGTTGGTTCCCTCAGCAAACGGATCTCCAACTTTGATACCAGTGGCAACTGCGGCTGCAAGGCCTTCTGCTTCAGCAAGACGTGCACGAGGCACAAGCATGCGGCTCAGCAGTGAACATGTTTGACCGCTGTTGAGGAAAGCCTGGCCAGTGCCACCCATGATTGCTTTTGCAAAGGTTGCTTCGTCAAGGTCTTCACCGATGATGTTGGCGCTCTTTCCGCCAAGTTCAAGCGCAACTTTCTTTACAGTCTCTGAACCAGTTTGCATCACAAGCTTTCCGGCGCGAGTTGATCCTGTAAATGAGATCATGTCGATGTCGGGGCTAGCTGAAATTGCTTCTCCGACAACTGGGCCTGTACCTGTGACCAAGTTGAACACGCCAGCAGGGAGACCTGCTGCATGAATGATTTCAGCGAGCATGAATGCATCGATTGGTGCAACTTCACTTGGCTTCAATACAACGGTGCAACCTGCAGCCATGGCGAACGCAACTTTGGCTGCGATTTGGTGCAGTGGGTAGTTCCACGGTGTGATGCAACCAACAACTCCGATTGGCTCGCGAACAATCAGCGAACTTCCAACTTCTTTTTCAAATTCAAATGACTCTGCAAGAGCAGCTGCTTGCTTGAACGAGTTGATGGGGAGTCCCACTTGAATCATGTTGGACAGTTGCTTTGCCATTCCGGTTTCACGAGAGATGGCAGATGAGATTTCGTCCATGCGTGCGACTAGAGCATCGCCGATCGCGTTCAGGTATTTTGCACGGTCAGCCTTTGGCAAGTTGCTCCATGAAAGAAATGCGGCCTTGGCTGCAGCGGCTGCCTTTGTTACGTCTGACGCAGTTCCCTCAGGAATGGTGGCCATGATTTCTTCGTTGGTCGAGTCAAAGACGGAAATGGTCTTCTTGCCGTCTGAAGCCACCCATTGGCCATTGATGTAGATCTTGTCGTATGCGTTCATGTGGACTCTCCTAGTTATGAGCGATATGCATCGCCTTGGTCAGGCTAGGCGAGAAGTTCGTGTGCTGTCACCTTGTGGAAAAGTGCACGCGTATTAAGCCAGAACGAATCCTTCGTATCCGTTCGCTACAACCTCGTTGCACTTGTCGACATACGTGGGAAACCCGATGAGGGGCATGAATACTCGTGGTTTGCCCGGAACGTTTGCGCCGAGATACCAGCTGTTGCATGAGGGATACAGAGTCATATCCGCAACTGCGTTAACGAAAGCGACCCATTCGTCTTGATGCTTCTCGGTGGTCTCAATTGTGGCTTTTCCAGACGAAACGATGTGGGAGATGCAATCAGTGATCCATTCCACATGCTGCTCGATTGACATGATCATGTTCGTGAGTACAGATGGGCTTCCTGGACCAGACACCATAAACATGTTGGGGAAACCAGCAGTGTTAAGACCTAAGTATGTAACCGGCCCCGCTTCCCAGGCATCAGAAAGTGTCTTGTTCTGGCGACCACGAATATCAATCTTTAGGAGGGACCCTGTCATTGCATCAAAGCCTGTGGCGTACACAAGAACATCTACTTCGTGTTCCACATTGCCTGCAACCACGCCTTTAGAGGTGATGTGGTCAATAGGGGAGCTGGCAACATCGACAAGTGACACATTTTCTCGATTGAAAGTCTCAAAGTAGCCACTGTCGAGACACAGCCGCTTGCAACCGATGACTTGTTGAGGGACAAGTTTCTCGGCAGTTGCAGGATCTTTCACAATGGAGAAGATTTTCTCTCTCACAAATTGGGCAACGGTTTCATTTGCCTCTGGAGTGAGAAGGAAATCGTTGTATGCCGACAGGAAAGCAAATCCACCTTGTTCCCAGCGGCGTTCAAACTCTGCTCGGCGTTCTTCTTCAGTCACTGAAAGTGCAGAAATGTCGTAACGAAGAATGTTGGAACCAAAGGCGCCCGTTTGTTGGCGATTCGCATCACGAAATTGTTTGTAGTTGTTCTTGACATCTTTGACATACGAATGGTCGATGGTGTCGTTGCGAGCAGGAATTGAATACGAGGCTGTGCGTTGAAAAACTGTGAGGTGCTTTGCCTGCGCTGCAATGAGTGGAATGCTCTGAATTGCAGAAGAGCCCGTACCGATAAGGCCAACGGTTTTTCCGGTGAAGTCAACACCTTCATGTGGCCATTGACCTGTGTGATACACGTCGCCAGTAAATGATGTGGCACCCGCAAACTGAGGAGTGTTTGCAGAAGAGAGGCATCCAGTGGCAAAAACCACAAACTTTGAAGTAACAATGTCGCCCTTGTCGGTGGTCGTTACCCACTGATTGTTGGACTCATTGAAATGTGAGGAAACAACGCGAGTAGAAAACTGAATGTCGGAACGAAGATTGAATCGGTCGGCTACATGCTGTGCGTATTCAAGAATCTCGGGCTGGGGCGCATAACGCTCTTTCCATTCCCACTCTTGTTGCAGATCGTCATCAAAACTGTATGAGTATTCGACACTCTCGATGTCACAACGCGCACCGGGGTAGCGGTTCCAGTACCACGTGCCACCAACGTCGTCGCCCGCTTCAAAAACTTGAATGGAGAGACCCATTTGTCTGGCACGGTGAATGGTGTACATGCCAGCAAAGCCGGCTCCTACAACTGTGATGTCAACGAAACGTTCCACAATGCCCCCATCTGGTGTCCGATTACACGAACCTTAGTGGGAGTGATTGGTGAGTGGTCTAGTGGATGAGACCAGACCACTCAGATCAATCAGTAACTGCGCGCTGGGCGCTTGTTGCCACCTGAAGAGGAGCCACCGCGTGGGCCACTTGGGCGTCCACCACGTGAATCGGGACGTCCGCCACGAGAGTCGGGACGACCGCCGCCGCGTGAATCGCTGCGAGGGCCTCCACGGAAGTCGGAGCGGGGCGCACGTGAGTCATCACGAGAATCGGTGCGAGGGCCACGGGGGCGATCGGTACGTGAGCCACGGTCTTCGCGAGGTCCACGGTCACGGAAATCGCGGTCGCCGCGAGGGGCGCGGTCATCACGAGGACGATCATCACGAGGTCCACGGTCTTCGCGAGGAGCGCGGTCACGGAAATCGCGGTCACCACGAGGGGCACGGTCTTCACGTGGGCGATCATCACGAGGTCCACGATCATCGCGAGAACCACGGTCTTCACGAGGTCCACGATCATCGCGTGAGCCACGACCGCCACCATAAGACTTGCCACCACTGCGACCGCCACCGTATGAACGGCCACCGCTGCGACCGCCGCCGCCATTACGGCCACCGCCGCCACCACGGCGCTCTTCGATGGAAGGCATTTCACGGAATTCACGTACTCCAGGTGCGATCTCTTCAAGAATCGCATCACCCTTGGCAACGGTCTTCGAGATTGGATCGATGCCTGCATCTTTTGCAAGGCGCTTCACATGACGACGCATGTTCTCAGTAACCATTGTGATGACTGTGCCTTCAGCACCGGCACGAGCCGTACGGCCCGAACGGTGAAGGAAAGCTTTGTGCTCTTCTGGTGGATCAGCGTGGATAACTAACGCAATGTCATCAACGTGGATACCACGTGCTGCGATGTCTGTTGCGACAAGAGTGTCTGCTTTACCGCTTGAGAATGCAGCAAGGTTGCGTGCGCGAACATTTTGTGACAAGTCACCGTGTAATTCAACGCTAGGAACTCCCGCTTTGATGAGTGCTTCTGTGAGTTTGCGTGCGCCATGCTTGGTGCGAGTAAACACAAGTGAACGACCAGGTGCTGCACACAAATCTTGCAATACATCGAAGCGACTTGCTTGCGACACGTTGAAGAAATAGTGAGTCATCTGAGCTTCGTCTTCAGAGTTTGTTTCAACTTCGTGAGTAACTGGGTTGTTCAAGAACTTGCGAACAAGCTTGTCGATGCCGCGGTCAAGAGTTGCAGAGAACAACAAGCGCTGTCCTTCTTTTGGAGTCTTTGACAAAATGTGTGTGACGTGCTCGAGGAATCCAAGCTCAGCCATGTGGTCAGCTTCATCAAGAACAGTGATTTCGATTGCGTCAAGATCAACGTGTCCAGATTCCATGAGGTCGATGAATCGTCCTGGGCATGCAACAACGATGTCAACACCGTTGCGCATTGCTTCGATCTGCTTCGGATACCCAACGCCGCCATAAACGGTGGTGGTGCGCATGCCGAGACGCTTAGCGAGTGGCGACAGAACATCGCACACTTGGTTTGCAAGTTCACGAGTAGGAACAAGAATCAGTGCACGTGGCGCGAAACGCTCACGTTGTTTTCCACTGGCTTCAAGACGAGCAAGAAGCGGCAAGGTGAAAGCAAGTGTCTTGCCTGAACCGGTGCGTCCGCGCCCGAGTGTGTCGCGGCCAGCCAATGCGTCAGCAATGGTGGCTTGTTGGATGGGGAACGGTTCGATGAGACCTTGTGAGGTCAGTTCATCAACCAGGGGCGTGGGCAGACCAAGGTCGGCAAAAGTAGGACGGGGGTCCATGGGGGTATCTCCCTTGTAAGGGCCATAGATACCGGTGTGTACCCATGGACGCACTCGAAGTGCTTGAGCAGACTAGCCGACAGCCTGTGGAAAACCTAGGGATAACTCTAGATTTCTTGGAATTATTCGGAGAGCATCACTTTGATGGCGGTCTCGGCGGCGTGGGATTCCTTGCCACGTAAGCGATTCAGGCGGGACTGCAGAGTAATCAGTGTGTAGCCAATGCGGTATTTCTTTTGAATGGCTCGTGCAACTCGGTTGCCATCTTCACCCTCAAGGATCACAGCAGCACCGCTATACGTGACGGCATCTGGTGAGACTTTGCCCCTAATGGAACACACTGCGAGAGAAACACGGGCATCGCGGCGCACTCTCTTTACTTTGAATGCGCCAGGGTCGGTGGTGAATGCGTAGCCACCTTCAAAAGGAACAACCCACACTGGTAGAGAAACGGTGGTGCCGTCTTTCTTATAAGAAGTGAACGACACGTACTTTGCGTTGTCTAAGTCTGCTGACATTTTGCTCTCGCTTTGCATTGGAGACAATCTGAATCTATTGGTCGGGGAGGGGAGACTTGAACTCCCGGCCTCCTGGTCCCAAACCAGGCGCGCTACCAACTGCGCCACACCCCGTGGTGTGTAGTGAATGCTATCGGCGACTTAGTCGGCACGCTTCGCTTCGCGAGCAAGTCGCTTGGCGGTACGTCCGATTGGCGTGAGATGACGATGGTCGAGGTCGCCAATCTCTGCTCCGTTGGTGAATAGCACGCGATAACGCAGCCAGTTGAAGCCATTAGACAAGATGACTTTTCCTTCAGTACCTGCTGGAGCTCCGTCGAGGTCAACACTGGTGGCAACTTTGTCGCCATTTCTCAGATTGATCTGACCCTTATGGGGGTTGGCGAGAGCGTGTGGCTTCCAAAGCGTCATGTCTCCATTATTGCTGGAAACCACCCTCTGGAAGCGAACCCATCACCTTTTTCTTGTGGGGGTAACAGGGGGAGGAGCGCCGATACACTTCGCACCCTGTGAAAAGCACTCTCGAAGCCCTAGAGGGCAACAAAGTCAAGCTGTCCATCGAAGTCGATGAATCTGAATTCGATCGCAATGTCGATGCCGCATTTCGGAAAATCGCTCGCGATATTCGTCTGCCCGGGTTTCGGCCTGGCAAGGCACCGCGCAAAGTGTTGGAGGCCCGTATTGGTCTCGACGCAGCTCGTGGTCAAGCATTGCAAGACGCCATCCCTGAATATCTCAGTCAGGCAGTGCGTGAGCACAATGTCGACATCATCGCCACACCAGATGTGAAGTTGCTGAACAACAACGATCCGATTAACGAGGAAAACCCCACTCCAAGCGAATTCGTTTTCCCAGTTTTGTTCGAAGCCACTTGTGAAGTGCGCCCAGAAATCACTGTTCCTGGTTACGGCGGGCTTCGTGTTGAGTTGTTGAATCCTTCTCTGTCAGAAGAAGAGCTTGAAGAGGCGATTGCTACCGAGCTTCGTCGTTTCGGAAATCTTGTCGACGTTGATCGCGCAGCTGCAGTTGGCGACAACGTTGTTGTAGACCTCGAAGGACTTCGCAGTGGCGAGCCAGTGCCTGGTCTCAATGTTGATGAATGGACCTATGAAATTGGGCGCGGTTGGGTTGCTCCCGGATTCGACGACCAACTAACAGGTGCCAAAAAGGGTGATGTTCTGAAGTTCAGTGCTGTTCCAAACGGAACAGAAGAAGAAGCAGATTTCGTTGTCACGGTAAATCGCGTGCAGACGCTTGAAGTTCCTGAAGTGAACGACGAGTGGGTTGCTGCAAACATCGCCGATGCCGACACGGTTGAAGAGTGGCGTCAATCGTTGCGTGATCGCTACAGCGAAATGCGCGTTAACCAAATGCGCCGCACCGTTGTCGACCGCGTCACCGATGAATTGGCGAAGCTTGTAGAAGTTGAAGCTCCAGAAGCAATGGTTGCCGGAGACTTGCAGGCACGTGTTCAAAACACCATTCAGCAGTTCCAACAGCAAGGCATTGCTCTCGACCAGTGGTTATCTGCCACGGGACAGGACACCGATTCGTTCATTGCAGGTATGAAAGAGCAATCAGAAAAGGCAGTGAAGGTCGACCTTGCTTTGCGTGCAGTAGCTACTGCGCAAAACATTGAAGTCACTGATGAAGACCTCGAGGCTGAATACGAAGCAATTGGCGTGCGCGTCAATGAAAAGACCGCCAAGGTGCGTAAGGCCTACGAGCAGAACGATGCAGTCACAGACCTCATCGCTCAGATGCGTAAGTCACAAGCACTCGAGTGGTTGCTGCATAACATCTCTTATGTAGACCAGAATGGTGCTGCACTCGATACTGACACGGTGTTGGGTGATCACGACCATGATCACGATCATGATCACGACGATGCGGAGGACGCAGAATGAACTTCCAGAATTACTACGTCCCGAACGTCACCGAGCAGACAAGTCGTGGAGAGCGCACATACGACCTCTTCTCACGTTTGCTGAAAGAGAACATCATCTTCTTGGGAACCCCCATTGATGACACCATTGCGAACTTGATCTGTGCGCAACTCATTCACCTCGAGAGTGAAAACCCAGACCGCGATATCAACATCTACATCAACAGTCCTGGTGGAGACATCACATCGTTGTTTGCTATCTACGACACCATGCAGTTCATCAAGAACGACATTGCCACCATCTGTCTTGGTCAGGCAGCATCTGCTGCGGCAGTTCTTCTGGCCGCCGGCACCAAAGGCAAGCGCCTCGCCTTGCCTCACTCGCGAGTTCTTTTGCACCAGCCGTACGGCCAGGTGGGCTACGGCCAAGTCACCGATCTCGAGATTGCAGCCAAGGAAATCCTGCGTATGCGTGACCTCCTCGAGGAGATTCTTGCCAAGCACACGGGCCAGAGCATGGAAAGAATTCATGCCGATACTGACCGTGACTTCGTAATTGAAGCGAATGAGGCCGTTGAGTATGGCATTATCGACAGTGTGATTTCTTCACGCGAGCTGACGGACCGCACCGGTCCTATCCGCTAGCAACACATCGTCGAGGGAGGGCCTTCGTGGCCAAATTTACGGACACAGGAGAGCTTCTGAAGTGCTCCTTTTGTGGCAAGTCCCAAAAGCAAGTTAAAAAGCTCATCGCCGGCCCTGGCGTGTACATCTGCGACGAGTGCATCGAACTCTGCAATGAGATCATCGAAGAAGAAGTGGGTGAGCGAAGCGATATTCGTTTGGAGTCACTTCCTACTCCAGTAGAGACTCGTGCATTCCTCGATGAGTATGTCGTCGGTCAAGAGCGTGCCAAAAAAGTCCTGTCGGTAGCTGTGTTTCATCACTATCGCCGGCTCCAGTACATGCAGCAGAACACTGGTATCCGACGCGACGAAGTGGAACTGCAAAAGAGCAACATCTTGCTTCTTGGCCCTACCGGTTGCGGAAAGACACACTTGGCGCAAACCCTTGCTCGTATGTTGAACGTTCCGTTTGCTGTTGCTGACGCCACTGCTCTTACCGAGGCTGGCTATGTCGGTGAGGACGTTGAAAACATTTTGTTGAAGCTCTTGCAGGCAGCAGATTTTGATGTGAAGAAAGCCGAACAAGGCATTGTGTACATCGATGAAATCGACAAGGTTTCGCGTAAAGCAGAAAACCCAAGCATCACGCGTGATGTTTCAGGTGAAGGGGTGCAGCAAGCGCTCCTGAAGATTCTTGAGGGCACAGTTGCATCGGTTCCACCACAAGGTGGCCGCAAACACCCGCATCAAGAGTTCATTCAAATCGACACCACGAATGTTCTCTTCATTTGTGGCGGTGCTTTTTCTGGTCTTGAACAAATCATTGAGCAACGCATTGGGCATAAGGGCATGGGATTCCACGCAACTGTTGCTTCTAAAGCAGACAAAGATGCTGGCGAACTTTTCTCTCAAGTTCTCCCGGAAGATCTTTTGAAATTCGGAATGATTCCGGAATTCATCGGACGCTTGCCAATGGTGGGTGCAGTACACGCTCTTGACAAGTCTGCTCTTATGCAGATTCTCACCGAGCCGAAGAATGCTCTTGTGAAGCAGTACACCAAGATCTTTGAATTTGACGACGTTGAATTGGTGATTACGCCTGAAGCCCTCGATGCAATTTCAGATTTAGCTCTTACTCGCGGAACTGGTGCACGTGGTTTGCGTGCCATCCTCGAAGAAACCCTGCTTGATGTGATGTACGAAGTGCCTGGTCGCACCGATGTCGCTCAAGTAATTGTCAACGCTGAGTGTGTAACGAATCACACCATGCCAGAGATGGTCTCAAAGGCCACCGCACGGGCACCGCGTCAGCGTCGCGCCGCTTCGTAGAGCAGTGGACTATTCAGCAGCGCTCGTCTACCTAGATGAGCACGCCTCATATGAAAAAACTGGTCGTATAACTTCGCCATCGATTGGCAACATTGAATTGCTTTTGTCAGTTCTCGGAAGTCCACAAAATGATTTTCGAGTTATTCACGTCACTGGAACCAATGGCAAAGGTTCTACTTCTCAGATCATCACAAAGTTGCTCATGGCACATGGCGTCAAGGTGGGCACATATTCGAGTCCTCACTTAGAAGATGTTCGTGAGCGCATACAAGTAGATGGTGAGATAATCGGCCAACATGACTTCGCTGATTCCGTCGCAGCTATTGCTAATGCTGAAGGAATTGCCGCCATCAGGCCTTCCTATTTCGAAATCATGACTGCTGCAGCATTTCGTTGGTTCTCTGATGCTGCTGTTGATGTGGCCGTAATTGAAGTGGGAATGTTGGGTCGATGGGATGCAACCAACGTCGTACAACCAGATGTGTCTGTCATTACAAACATCGCACTTGACCATATGGAGTTTGCTGGACCAACACTTGCTCACATCGCAACCGAGAAGGCTGGAATTATCAAGCAAGGTTCAGTCGCCATCATTGGTGAAAGCAATGAAGATTTGCGGCCCATCTTTCGTGCAGAACCCCACGAAGAAATGCTTTTTGTTAACGAACAATTTGAAGTTGTAGATAATCACTTGGCTCTTGGTGGTCGTGCACTACATATTCGTACTCAACGCGGGGACTACGTTGATCTCTTCTTGCCGTTACATGGTTGGCACCAAGGCGACAATGCTGCAGTCGCAATTGCAGCAGTCGAAGCATTCTTTGGTTCGGCGCTTTCTCATGAAGTTGTAACCGAAGGTTTTGCCAATGTAGTGATGCCTGGACGATTCGAAGTTGTGGGTCATCAACCGTTAGTTATCTTGGACGGTGCACATAATCCGGCAGGCGCAGATGTGTGCGCCAGCGTTTTCTTTGACGATTTCGATCCACATGGTCGGCGCATCTTGATTGTGGGCGCATTGGGTGGCAGAGATATTGCCGACACTTTGTCTGCATTGAAAGTGGATGAGTTCGACGTGGTCATCTGTTGCACGGCTCCTTCTCCCAGAGCGCGCCAGGGTAGAGAGATTGCAACTGTGGCCGAACAGATGGGATGCACCAATGTCTCATCGGCAGATTCTGTGGAACGCGCCTGCGACATGGCCTTGGCCGATGCTGGTAGTGACGATGCCATCCTCGTCGCTGGGTCTTTATACGTTGTGGGGGCCGCACGCACCCATCTTCGACGGGTTTTGCCCTGATTCCATAAGGGTCTGGGGCATTCTGAAGGCGAACGGCGTAGCCTAATAACCATGTCAAACCGCACTCTCGTCCTGTTGAAGCCCGATGCCGTGGAACGCGGCCTGATTGGCGCCATTACTTCTCGTTTCGAAACCAAAGGCTTGCGTATCGCTGCTATGGAACTCCGTACTCTCGACGCCGACATCTTGGCTCGTCATTATGAAGAGCACGTAGGCAAGGGTTTCTATTCGGAACTAGTCACATTCATGGCTCGTGGCCCAGTGGTGGCAATGGCCGTAGAAGGCCCAGAAGATACATGGGAGATCGTGCGCGCAATGATGGGCGCCACCAACCCACGTACTGCAGCTCCAGGAACCATTCGTGGTGACTACGGCACCTTGTTCACAGAAAATCTTGTCCATGGCAGTGACTCGGCTGACTCTGCTGCCCGCGAGCTAGGAATCTTCTTCCCCGCCCTCTAAGGCGTGGGTCGTTAGCATTCTCGCAGGCACGATGGTTTCCATCTTGCCGCAGGAGTTTCTTCTATGAGTCGCAATAATCCACTGAACATCGGTCGCGACATCGCTATTGACCTTGGTACGGCAAACACCTTGGTCTACGTGCGTGGTCAAGGCATTGTTCTGAACGAGCCATCTGTAGTGGCAATCGACATGCGTGATGGCCGACCAGTTGCAGTGGGTTGGGAAGCAAAGCGCATGTTGGGCCGCACGCCGAAGCACATCGAAGCAATCCGTCCCCTAAAAGATGGTGTCATTGCAGACTTTGACGTTTGTGAAAAAATGTTGCGCTATTTCATTCAGCGAATTTCAACTTCTCGGTGGAGCAAACCACGCATGGTTATCTGCGTTCCATCTGGTATCACCGGAGTTGAGCAACGTGCGGTGCAGGACGCAGCAGAATATGCAGGCGCGCGTCGCCCAGTGCACATTATTGAAGAGCCAATGGCCGCAGCTATCGGCGCAGGTCTTCCTGTGCATGAGCCAAGCGGCAACATGATTGTTGATATCGGTGGTGGCACTACTGAAGTTGCAGTTATTTCATTAGGCGGCATTGTGGTGGCACAAAGTGTGCGCGTTGCCGGCGATGAGTTGGACGAGGCAATCGTTGCCTACGTGCGTACGGCGTTCAGCCTGGACATCGGCATCAACACGGCAGAAGAAATCAAAATACAAATGGCATCTGCATGGCCGCTGGCACAGGAACTCACGGCTGATGTTGGTGGTCGAGACACAGTGTCAGGATTGCCTCGCACTGTTGAAATCACATCTGCCCAGATACGCGACGCCATTGCGGAGCCAGTAACTGCCATTATTGATGCTGTGAAGTCAACTCTCGATAGAACGCCACCAGAACTGGCTGCCGACATTATGGATCGCGGCATTTACTTGTCCGGTGGTGGCGCACTGTTGGCTGGAATTACTCAACGAGTCACTCACGAAACAGGCATGCCTTGTTACATAGCTCCAGACCCGTTGTACGCGGTTGCCATTGGTTCGGGTCTTGCGCTCGAAAACATTGAGGCAATGCGCGGAATGATGTCCTCTCCAGGGCTCGACCAACAGTAGAAGTATTTCCGTGGCGGGTTATTCGTTCACGCGACGCCGGGCGATCCTGCTGTTGTCGCTCACCTCAGTGATTCTCATCACGATGGATTTGCGCGGAAGCTCCGTAGTCAATTTCGCTCGCTCAAGTTTTGGTGTTGTATTTCGCCCGATTGAAAGTGCATCACGAGTTCTCACTCGGCCTATTGAAAACACCTGGAATGGAATCACTAAGTACAACTCTGTTGTGGATGAGAATCGACGATTGAAGGACTTAGTGGCCTATAACGAGGGTGCAACAATTTCTGCAATTGCAAGTGTGCGAGAAGCACAAGAACTATTGGCGCTTAACGGTTTGCCGACGCTTGCTGGTATCTCATCGTGCACTGCTCAAGTGGTTGGTTCGTCACCGTCTAACTATTCACAAACGGTGGAAATCAACCGTGGTACCGAATGTGGGATCAAAGTGGGTATGCCAGTACTGAATGCTGCCGGCATGATCGGAAAAGTGACCGACGTGTACAAGAAGCGTTCGGTTGTCATGCTGATGACAGACCCTGGTTACTCGCTTGCCGTCAAAGTAGTGAATGCACCGCCCACAACGACTACGACAGTGGTGGGTGAAGTGCCGTCCGAGAGCAGTAGTACAACATCAACAAGTACGACCACCACAACAATCAAAGTGACCACTACAACTGGCATTCCCGGTTTCACGCCAGGCGCTACTAATGCTCCAACAATGACCACTGTTTCTCCAACAGGTGTGACTGCGCCACCTGGATCAGTGGGGCCAAACCGTCCTGGTCAATCAACTAAATCTCCCATCACTGTGCCAGCAGGAATTGATCTGCCACTGAAGGAAACCGGTGCTCTTGAGGGGCGCGGATTATCCAAGGCTCCCATCGTGAGGTTTGTGGAAAACCAAGTGCGCTTCGGTGATGTAAAAGTTGGATCACCAGTGATTTCTGCTGGTGGTGCCACATCGCTCGCGCCACCAGACGTTGTGATCGGAACGATTAGTCGGGTCATTAAGCGATCGGGAACGCTTGGCCCTCTTCTCGAAGTAGAACTCGCTGCAGATTTTGATTACTTGAACTTTGTTCGCGTGCTGTTGTATCAGCCAAGTACTGAACGGCCAGTGCAGCCATGATGGATCAGTTCATTGCGATTGCCGAAAATCGATACACCCGTTTAGTGCTCGTAGGTCTGATGTTCTTGTCGCTACAGACAACTTTGTTCAATGATCTTCGTCCGTTCGGAGTGTGCCTGCAGGTCATGCTTTTGTTGGCTGCATCTTCAGGATTAGCAAAAGGGTCACAAACAGGAGCCATTGCAGGTTTCATTGTTGGCCTTCTGTATGACTTAGTTCTCGCTACGCCCCTGGGTTTGTGTGCAGCAGTCTTTGCCATAGTCGGATATCTCGCGGGATATGCACACTCATTTGTTCATGAGTCCACTTGGTGGTCACGTATGTTGACAGCATCCATCGTGAGCGCGGTGGGAATGATTCTGTTACCAATTGGTTTCACCATCACGGGTTCAGAGAATGTGCTCACAATGCATGTGTTCACTGTGGCGTTTGTGGTTGCTCTGTTCAACGCAATGTTTAGTTTGCCCGTTGAGTTTGTTTGTCGTTGGGCATTGCGTGAACCATCGGCGGCTCGCTAATGGCGACAGACTCCACGGCTTCGAGGCTCAAAATTTTGGGCTCAGTTGCTCTTGTTCTGTCGTCGTTGTTGTGTGTGCGTTTGTGGTTCTTGCAAGCTGTTGATGCGCCAGGTTTGGAAGTGCGTGTGCAAGAAGTGCGTACACGGACAATCAAACTCACTCCGGAACGTGGCCGTATCTTCGACCTAAAGGGTCGAGTTGTTGCCAGCAACGAACGATTGCTGACCATCACAATTGACAGAGGTGTAATCGCCAAAGACCTTTCGCGCGCTCAAATGTGGGACAGGTTGTCTGGTGCATTGGGCATGTCATTCAAGCAACTGGAAGATCGGTACAAGTCGAAGAGATACGACCAACTACAGCCACTTCCCTTGAAGGAAGATGTGTCTGAAGATTTGGCCGTGTACCTACGGGAACGCTCCGAGGATTATCCCGGCATCGACATTCGTGAAGATTGGCGCCGTGAATACCCCTATGCGCCGATGGCAAGTCACGTCCTCGGATTTCTTGGGGCCATTAGGGAATCTGAATCCAGTTACTACAAGAATCTTGGTTACGACCCAGACGCGCGCGTCGGCCAATTCGGTGTCGAGCAGACGTATGAATCCGTTCTGCGAGGAACTCCTGGTTATGTGAAGTACGAAGTGGATTCACTAGGTCGTTTCTTGCGACAACTAGATCGAAAAGAAGCTGTCCCTGGTTTCGACATTCAATTGACGATCGACCTGGACATTCAGCAATTCACTGAACGGGCCCTACAAAACGAGATTATGGTGCGACGACGCACTGAGGCACCCACCATTTTGTTGAACGGCGAACCAGATCCGGCGTATCCAGAGATTACGTATTACAAATCTCCTGCTGGTTCGAGTGTTGTCTTGAACCACGACACCGGCGAAGTAGTGGCGATGGCGAGTTATCCGAACTTTGATAACCGTTGGTTCAACGCTGGAATCTCTTCTGAGAAATTCGGCGAACTTTTCCCAACGACAAAGGATCCCGACTTATCGATTTTGGTCAATCGCGCGATTTCTGGCAGGTACAACTTGGGTTCAGCATTCAAGCCATTCGTTGCGTTTGCTGCCCTTAACACCGGACAGCTAGCGGGTGGTCTCAAGTATTCACTGCGTGACCAGGGAACGTACAAGTTGCAAAGCATTCCCGACGAACGTTGCCAGTTGAATGTGAAGTGTGTTTTCAAGAATGCAAATTGCGGTAATGGCGCACCATGTAAATATGGCCGCATCAATATGGAAACGGCGTTAGCGGTTTCATCTGACGTCTTCTTCTACAAAATTGGCGAAGAGATTTTCACTCAAACGGGTAATCGTCCAGTGCTAGAAGAGCAGGTGCGGTTGTTTGGCTTCGGATCTCCCACAGAGATTGATTTGCCGTATGAGTACATCGGTACTGTTCCTAGTCTTGCGCTGAAGAAGCGCCTCGCAGCCGATGGTGCCATTGCAAAAGAAGAAGGCAAGGGTTATTACGTCGGTGACAACGTTCAGTTCTCTATTGGTCAGGGACTGCTGTCGGCGAGTCCATTGCAGTTGGCAGTTGCCTATGGGGCGTTGGGTAATGGCGGAAAAGTCTTGCGCCCGCGTGTCGTGCGCGCAATTTGGGCACCCGGAACTCCGAATGGCAAATCGGGCCGTGTTGATTTAGCCGCCGGAACAATTGTGCAGGACTTTGTCGATCCACAGTTATTGAATGATGTTGGCATGCGTGAAGAAATTCGTAAAGCGATTGTTGGTGGATTAACGCGTGTCATCACTGGGCCCGGTGTTACTTCCGATATCTATCACTCAACTACTGGCGAGAAACTCTTTCGGTCATATCCGAAACGCGCATTACCGATTGCGGGAAAGACCGGCACTGCACAGGGCGCAGGAAACTTGCCATGGAACGACTCGTCCGTGTTTGGTGCATTTAGTACAGACCCTGCACAGCCATACACCGCTGTTGCCTACTTAGAGAAAAGCGGATACGGGTCACGCGCCGCCGCGCCGGTAGTGAAGTGTGTGTTTACAGCATTGGCAGGAAAGGTTCGAGTAGATCCTGCAGTGCCTGCAGACCCGTTAGATATCGCAAGTTATGCGGTGGCAGCACCACAGATGTTGCCAAACCCGTTGTGCCTTGTCGGTGTCGGATCTTCGGTGCGTGACTGATGCGTCCAATGTTCACTCGCAGACCCGACTCTGGATTAGGAAACATCAAACGCGGCTTCGCCGATCCCACTCGCAGCATTGATTGGATTCTCATGTCTGCGGTGGCGGCTTTGACCGTCATTGGGTCGTTCATTATCTATTCGGCAACTCGCCCGCGCTTGTTGAACAGGGGAGTAGATCCATTTCAATTTGTTCAACGACAGATTGTGTTTGTCATTATTGCAATTTTGGCGATGGCAGTTGTGATGTGGATGGACTATGTGCAACTTCGTGGCAGTGCCGAACTTTTTTATGCCATCACCATCTTGCTTCTCGTACTCGTACTGGTGACAGGAGCTGTAAAGGGTGGAGCACGACTCTCGTTCGATATCGGACCAATTGCTGTTCAGCCGTCTGAATTGGCAAAGGTCTCTACGTTGCTGTTCTTATGTGGTTTCTTGGCTGACGACGACGTGGACAGTGTTCCGTATGAGCGATTCATCCAGTCTCTATTCATTGTTGGTGTTCCATTTTTTCTTGTGGCAATCGAACCTGACCTTGGCTCTGCGTCTGTATTAGTGGCAATGGTGATGGGCTTATTGCTCATCGCAGGGGCACAGATCAAATACATCGCACTCATCACGTCGTTGGCGATATTTTCAGTCTTTGCCGGTGTGGTGTCGGGGTTCGTTCGGTCGTATCAGTTACGACGCATCACGGGCTTTCTCAACCAGAACTCTGATTCGGCAAGTTTGCAAAACTTGATCACCCAAGTGAAGTTTGCGAAACGCGCCGTGGCAACTGGCGGATTCTTTGGCAAGGGTTATCTGCAGGGGCCGTTGACCAATGGCACCTTTATTCCAGTTCAGTCGACCGACTTTGTGTTTTCTGCGATTGGGGAGCAGTTCGGAATGTTGGGTTGCGCCATCGTGCTCGCCCTCTTTGCCACGGTGCTGTGGCGGATAATGAGAATTGCGATCATGGCTGACGATCGCCTTGGCACCCTGTTGTGTTCAGGGGTTTTCACCATGATTCTGTGGCAGGCTTTCCAAAACATCGGTATGACCATGGGCATTACTCCAGTTTCAGGGGTTCCACTGCCATTCGTCTCATATGGTGGGTCCCACACAGTGGCCTTTGCGCTCATGATTGGCCTCGTGCAGAGTGTCCATATGCGCCGTTTCCGGTAGTCATCAGGGGTATCCTGTTCTCTTAGGCCGAAAGGGTCTGTTGCGCCAGTTTTGTGGCTGCAATACGGCCCGCATGGCGCGCCCTCGGGTGCGACGTGAGAAGGGAATTTCCATGGACAGCAACGGTTTTGCCGACGAGACGGCATCCGAAAACACAAACGCACCAAGTTCTGGCGCAGCAGATGGCCACTCTGGTCCGAAGAAGCGTCGTCGTGGCTCACGGGGCGGAAAGAATCGTAAGAAGCCATCTTCTGGTGCCGAAGGGTCATCTTCAGCAGACACAGACGTGCGCATGGCTCAACCGCCTCGCCCGGCTGCTCCATCTGGCCCGCCGCGTAAACCTCAGGTAGGCGACACTCGTCCTGCACCAGCCATGCCAGCGGCTGCGAAGTCCGAATCAAATGGTGGTGGCGCAAAGAAGAAGCGTCGCCGTGGCGGTCGGGGCAAGCCTTCAGGGGGCCGCGACAAGGGCCCATTACGTGACGCTGCAGAACTAGACGCAGAGATCATCGAGCGTCGTCGTGGGCGTGAGCGCAATGGTCGTCCTGTAGGGCGATATCTCATGTGTGTCCAAGTACGGGACGGAGTTACTCAAGCAGCCGTCATGGAAGGCCGAAGCCTGATTGAGCATTACGTCAGTCGTCCAGCAGACGATGTGGGGCAAATTCACGGGAACATTTACATCGGTCAAGTGCAAAATGTTCTCCCAGGTATGGAGGCGGCGTTTGTCGATATCTCAACGCCAAAGAATGCTGTTTTGTATCGCGGAGACGTGCAGTTCGACGGTGATGATGTTGAAACTAAAGACACTGCGCGTATTGAGCACATTCTTCGTTCACGTCAAATGATTCTTTGCCAAGTCACAAAGAATCCCATCGGTGCAAAGGGAGCACGTCTCACACAAGAGGTTTCGCTTCCTGGTCGTTTCGTTGTTCTCATCCCTAACTCAAAGACGTACGGAATCTCTAAGCGTCTTGACGATTCAGAACGTCGCCGTCTGCGTCACATTCTCGATCGAGTAAAGCCAGCGCATCACGGAGTCATCGTGCGTACCGCGGCAGAACATGCAACAGAGCATGAACTGACTGCCGACATGACTCGTTTGCTCGACGAATGGGCAAAAATCGAAGAAGCGGCCAAGGGTGCAACCAGTCCAAAACTGCTGTATCGCGAACCAGAACTAGCAGTGCGCACTATTCGTGAAGAGTTCAATGCCGAATATCGTGGAGTCGTCATTGACGACCGCGAACTGTTTGAAGAAGTGCGTAGTTACGTTGCTGATTTCAATCCCGAGTTAGCAGACCGTGTTGAATACTTCGATCGCGATGCAGAACCACTCTCATTGTTTGAGACTCAGCATGTGCACGAACAGTTGCACAAGGCATTAGATCGCAAAGTGTGGTTGCCTTCAGGCGGCTCGCTCATCATCGAGCACACCGAGGCTCTCACGGTTATCGACGTCAACACTGGAAAGAATGTCGGTACGTCCAATCTTGAACAAACTGTCTTCCAGAACAACCTCGAAGCAGCCCAAGAGGTGGCTCATCAACTTCGCCTCCGAGACATTGGCGGCATCATCGTTATCGACTTCATCGACATGGAAATCAAAGACAACCGCCGCAAGGTGATTGACTCGTTCCGTCAGGCGCTCTCGCGAGACAAGACCCGTACCCAGGTCTTTGATATCTCCGAGCTCGGTCTTGTGGAAATGACCCGTAAGCGCATTGGCGAGGGCCTCTTGACGGCCTTCACCGGGGAGTGCCCAGAATGTGCCGGACGGGGAGTCAAAGTTGATTTTGGCCTCCTTGACTGACAGAAATCTCGAAATCCTCATAATTCCTCGGCTTCGGCGATTGTCGCAGCCCATTCCCGCAGATAGGTTTAACCCGCTATGTACGCAGTGATCGCCTCAGGTGGCAAACAAGAAAAAGTCGCGCAGGGCCAAACGGTCCAGCTCGAGCTCTTGGGCGTCGAAGATGGTACCGAGGTGTCTCTCACCCCGGTGCTACTCGTCGACGGCACCACCGTCCTCTCCACACCCGCACAATTGAAGGGCGCAACCGTTAAGGGTCGCGTCATTGGTTCTGCCAAGGGTCCAAAAATCGACGGCTTTACTTACAAGCGCCGTACCAACCAGCGCAAGCGCTTTGGTCACCGCCAGCAGTACTCAGTTGTTGAAATTCTCTCCATCGCGAAAGGCTGATACACCATGTCAAAGACAAAGGGCGGCGGCTCCACAAGGAACGGCCGCGATTCAAATGCACAACGACTCGGCGTCAAAGTTTTTGACGGCACTGTCATCACAGCAGGCACAATTCTCATCCGCCAGCGCGGAACACGCACGCATCCTGGAAAGAACGTGGGTATCGGCAAAGACGACACCTTGTTCGCCATGGTGGACGGCAGTGTGAAGTTTGGCGAGCGTAAAGGTCGCAAGATTGTCGATGTGTTGCCAGTCGAGTAAGACTGCATCTCAGAATTTTTAGCCGAAGGCGCACCATCTGGTGCGCCTTTTGCGTATGCGTCGTTATTCGCCGCTTAACAATGTGTCGATGCCTTGAGGAAGGCGATGACGCGGGTAGTCAAGCAACATGACTGCTTGACGGCACGCAAATCTGTCGGTCATTCCACCAACGTAGGCAACTGCTTCGTGTGTTGCTGTTGCGCTATGGGGATCACACGGAGTGTCTTCGAATGAAGGAAGCAATTGTGGATGCTGAATGTAGTGGTCAACAAGTGCACGCAACATGTCGATAACGCTTTGTGCCTGAGCACGAGACTCATCACGGTGGTAGATGCGCTCGTAGTTGAATTGCCGAAACAGTGCAAGTGCTTCGGCGGTGTCGGGAACCATACCGATGCGACCAGTATGTGCAGTTGCCAGAACCATTCCGTTGATAAACGCATTGAGTTGTTCACGTCGTGTTGTGCCGCAGCGAGTGCTGACCAGGTGTGGCAGTTCAGTTGGTGAAACAATGCCAGCATCGACTGCGTCTTCAAAGTCGTGACAGACATAGGCAATACGATCTGCCCAACTCACGATTTCGCCTTCAGGCGTTTGTGGCGCCGGCCGTGACCAACTGTGATTACGAATGCCGTCGAGAGTTTCGATACACAAGTTGAGAGGCAGTAAGGCAACGTCTGCGCCCCAGACAGCGTGGTCGTAACCGCCATCGATGTACGGAGAAAGTGCGTCTTCGCTGGCGTGACCACCGGGGCCATGACCACAGTCATGTCCGAGAGCGATTGCTTCGGTGAGTGAAACATTTAGTCGGAGCACTCGTGCGACAGAAACAGCAACTTGAGCAACTTCGAGAGCATGAGTGAGTCGTGTGCGTTGATGATCGTCGGGGAAGACAAACACTTGTGTTTTTCCAGCGAGACGACGAAATGAAGAAGCATGCAAGATGCGATCACGGTCTCGTTCGAAACAGGTGCGTAATGGATCTGGTTCTTCGGCGATGGCGCGAATACCTGGACCGCCTGACAGCGTGGCTAACGGAGCCATGGCTGCGTCGAGCAGGGCTTCTCTGGCGCTGCGGTCGACAATGTCTTTTGTACCGATTCCGGCCCATGAATCAGCGTGAGCGAGGGTGATAGAGGATTGCTCAAAACCAGCCATGGTGGAGACCCATTGTTGGTCGCGGGTCTGATCTGGCTCATTGGTCACATAACCACGATAGGTGAGTGGTGTGTCGCCGAGTTGGAGTATCGCGCGCTTGTAGCCTGAAGGTTCCTATGAGCGTGTTTGTCGATGAAGCCCAACTGAATGTGCGGGGCGGAGACGGCGGCGCTGGATGCGTCAGTTTCCGTCGCGAAGGTCCTGAAGCTATGGGTGGGCCAAACGGTGGCGATGGCGGCAAGGGCGGCGATGTGTGGCTGTTGGCCGACCGTAACGTGGCGTCTCTTCTGGCATTTCGAGACCACCCACACCGACGCGGAAGCAACGGAGTGCACGGCAAAGGTAAAGACCTCCATGGACGACGAGGCGAAGACCTCATCGTTCATGTTCCCGAGGGAACAGTTGCGCGCGACATGTACACCGGTGAAATTTTGGCCGACCTTGTTCAGCACGGCGACAAATGGCTCGCGGCTCCCGGTGGTCGTGGTGGTCGCGGTAACGCAAAGTTCCTGAACAACAAACGTCGCGCTCCGACATTTGCCGAACAAGGTGAAGAAGGAAATGAGCGTTGGCTCACACTTGAACTCAAACTGATGGCCGATGTTGCGTTGGTTGGTTTCCCGAACGCAGGCAAAAGTACATTCATCAGCACAGTGTCGGCCGCAAAGCCAAAGATTGCGAATTATCCGTTCACCACACTCGAGCCACACCTTGGTGTTGTGCGCATCGACGATCACACAGAGTTCGTAATGGCAGACATTCCTGGTCTTATTGAAGGCGCTAGTGAAGGTCGTGGACTCGGACAACAATTCTTGCGACACATTGAACGCGCACGAGTGTTGTGTTACCTCATCGACTTAGTTGCCCTAGATGGAATTGACCCGCAAGAACAATTGCGTGTTCTGCAACATGAGGTAGGCAACTACCGGCCCGAGATGCTTGAGCGTCCCTCTCTTATTGTTGGAACAAAAACGGACTCAGTAGAAGCAAGCGTGGTTGAAGAATGGCCTCATATGAGCATGTCATCCATCACCACACTTAATGTGCGTGCAGTCACCAATGCTTTGGCGCAGTTGGTATCAGAGGCTCGCCATGCCGAACCCATTAATGAAGCCACCATTATTTTGCGTCCAGACCCCGAGCACGCATGGGTGGAGCAGCTGGCAGATAATGAATATCGCGTCCATGGTCGCGATGTAGAGCGTGTCGTGGCTCTGAACGACATCACCACGCCTGAGGCAATGAACTACATCGATGAGCGCCTGGCAAAGCTTGGGGTTCCCAAGATTCTGAACCGAGCTGGTGTGCGCGAAGGGGACATTGTCTGGATTTCGCAATTCAGTTTTGAATTCGTTCCAGAAGTGTAAGTCTGTAGTCATGCGCGTCGTTGTCAAAATCGGTACCTCATCCTTGACGGATGACGACGGCCGTATTCGCACCGACGTCATCAAGTCGGTCTCTGCACAATTAGCAAATGCACGTTCGGCGGGCCACGAAGTTCTCCTAGTTACTTCCGGTGCAGTTGCATCCGGTGTAGCTGGTCTTGGCTTAGAGAGCAGACCATCCGATGTGTTGTCGTTGCAGGCATTGTCTGCTGTTGGTCAGCCTCAATTGATGGCTGCGTATCACGCGGCGTTGGCCGAACATAAGTGTGTAGCGGCACAAGTGTTGCTCGTTCCTCACGACTTTGTTGATCGTCAGCAGTATTTGCATGCACGCGACACTGTGAATCGTTTGCTTGAGTTTGGTTGCATACCAATTGTCAACGAGAACGATGCGATCGCGAACAACGAAATTCGATACGGCGATAACGACCACTTGGCTGCATTGTTGGCGCACCTTGTAGGAGCAGACATGCTGGTACTGCTTACTGACACAGAAGGTCTGTATACGGCTGACCCACGTATCGATGCAAGCGCCACCGTCATTTCGGTTGTCCAAGCAGATGATCCGTTGCTTGCTGTTTCTGCATCTGGAGCAGGTTCCGATCGTGGCAGCGGTGGAATGGCGTCGAAGTTGGCAGCGGCTCAAATTGCATCGTGGTCTGGCGTTACTGCGGTTATCGCTTCGGCTTCAAACAGTTCAGCAGTGCAGGGCGCCATTGCTGGCGACTCAATGGGCACACGCTTTCTTCCTCACAATCGCAATCTCTCAGCACGAAAACTGTGGATTGCTTTTGCTGCAGAAGTTGAAGGCCGAATTGTTATTGATGCAGGCGCGCGCGATGCGCTTGTTGAGCGCGGTACATCGTTGTTACCTGCGGGTGTAGTTCAGGTAGAGGGTTCTTTCGAAACGGGCGCAGTCGTTGAAATTTCAGTCGACGGATCTGCCGATGTCATCTCCCGTGGAATCGTGGCTATGTCATCTCAGATGGTGCAGCAAACTCGCGGAAAGCGCACAGCAGATCTCACTGATTTAGCTGCGGTGGAAGTCGTTCATCGTGACGACTTAGTGGTGCTGAAGCCAGATTAGAGAGTTGTCTCTATGTCGGTGTTGCGTTTTGGCAACAGGCTCGACAAGTTCCGAATCTCTGGAACACGTAGCGCATACAGACTCATGACATAAAGCAAGATGCCTCCGGTGATGCACAAGAACAGTTCAGCCATCTGAGTCATGCCAGATGCCGGGTGAAGCACATACTCCAAAATCCACACACCGATTCCCATGACGCACGATGCAACAATTGTGCGCCATGTAACAGAGATAGCGCTTAGCCAATGAATTGCGTTGTATTTGATGTGCAGCAGCCACAGCACCACAACTGATGCGATCATGTAGGCAATTCCGAATGCGAGGCCAAGGCCGAGTACTCCATGACGTTCGACCAGCACTATGGCGAGGACAATATTGAGCGCGTTCTCAAAAACATTGATATAAAACGGTGTTCGAGTGTCTCCGTGTGCGTAAAAGCCACGCAAACAAAAAATGTAGAGCGAAAAGCCCGAGAGCCCAACTGCAAAACCAGCCAAGGCGCGTGCGGTGTTATGGGCGGCATTTGAATCAAAATGTCCGTGCTCAAGAAGTGCACTGATGATTGGATTGGCAAGAATCACAATTGCAATGGACGAAGGCACCGTAAGAATCGTGATCCAGCGAACACCAGACGTTGTCCAATCAGCAAAACCAGATTTATCTCCAGCCCGAACACGCCGAACCAGTTCAGGAACAAAAGTTGTGGCAATAGAAATTGCCAACAAGCCGTGGGGGAGCATGAAGAATGTAAACGCTTTGCTGTACGCATCTTGGTTACCACTGCCGGGTTCGGCAAGGTTCTTAATGAATACAAGTGAGATTTGGTTTGTTACCACATATCCAAAAGTCCACGAAGACAATTTGACCATTGTCTTCACTGCAGGGTGAGAAAAATCAGGACGGAACTTGATGGGTATTCCTGAGCGTTTGACTGCAGGGATGAGCACAAGACCCATAGCGATGATGCCGCCGGTGGCAGACATGGTGAACAGCCAAAAGAATGATTGGTCGCGCAGTACGTCTTTCAGGCGTGGTGTTCCGTCGCGCGTGAAAGGAATGAGTAGGAGCAACGTGATGGTCACGACGTTCGAGAGCACTGGAGCCCATGCGGCTGCAAAGAAGCGACGACGTGAGTTGAGCAATGCTGAAGCAATCGCGGTTAAGCCGTAGAAGAATATTTGCACCAAGAAGATTCGTGACATTGCTGTACCTGCGCGACGAAACTCATCAGGATCAACGAGGTAACTGGGGTGAAGTGAAAAGAGTCGAAAGATAAGTGGTGCAGCAAGGATGGCCACAACTGTTGCGAGGGCAAGCACGATGAGAGAAGTAGACACCACTGCCTCGGTTGCCTCTTCGTCCTTGTCTTCAGCAAAACGTGTGAACAATGGCACGAGACTTGCTGCAAGGAGGCCACCAACAAGTAACTCGTAAATGGAGTTCGGCGAGTTATTGGCGCCGTCGAATGCATCTGCGAGCGCTGTCTGGCCAATGATGACCCCGAAGACAATGACGCGAAGAAGGCCAGTGAGTCGAGACATAGCTGTGCCAAATGCGACGACAACGGTGTCTTTGAACATGAGAATGAAGGTTAGGCGTTTATGCCTCTGAAGGTCTGATGTTGAGGGCTTTTGAATCCCAATACTCGCCAACAGGGGGAGCCCCACTAGGTTGGTAGGTCTTATGACTCACCGCTTCGAATCAGTGCAATCTGTCCGCGACGGCCTTAAGGCAGTCAATTATCTGGCCGACGAAGGCATTGCGGGCGTGGCATTCCTCGCCGACCGCCTTGGGAAACCAGTTTTAGTCGAAGGTCCTGCCGGAACGGGTAAAACCCAATTGGCTAAGAGCATCGCTGAAATGACCGGAGCAAAGCTCATTCGTTTGCAGTGCTACGAAGGTCTTGATGAGTCGAAGGCGCTCTACGAGTGGAACTACAAGAAACAGCTTCTTCGTATCCAGGCTGACCGTGGTTCAGATTCCTGGGATGACATCCACGACGATATTTTCGGATCTGAGTTCTTGTTGACTCGCCCGTTGTTGGAAGCGATTACATCGAAAGAGCCAGTCGTTCTTCTTATTGACGAAGTTGACCGCGTTGAGGTGGAGACCGAAGCACTGCTTCTTGAAATTCTCTCTGAGTATCAAGTCTCTATTCCTGAACTTGGAACGATTGAAGCAACACAGATTCCTCTCGTGTTCCTTACATCGAACAACACGCGTGAACTTTCCGAAGCTCTCAAGCGTCGTTGCTTGTTCCTGCATGTTGATTACCCACAAATGGACCGTGAAAAAGAGATCGTTCTTACAAAGGTTCCTGGCGTCACCGAGATGCTTGCCGATCAAATTGCAAGAATCGTTCGCAGTATTCGTCAGCTTGACCTGAAGAAGTCACCATCAGTCAGTGAAACACTCGACTGGGCTCGCACGCTTGTACTTCTTGGAGTTGATTCCATCGATGCTGAGCAAGCAAAGGAAACATTGCATGTTCTCTTGAAGTACCAGTCGGACATCGCCAAAGCAGCCAAAGAGCTGTCTGACGACTGAATCGATCTGCGCTGACCAATGCTGGAGCTTCTCGCCGGATTCATTACTGAGTTGAGAAACGCGGGTCTTCCCGTGAGTCTCACCGAAAACCTTGATGCGATGCATGCGATTTCGCACATCCCATTAGAGGATCGCGAAGCTTTCAAGTATGCACTTGGTGCAACATTGGTAAAGAACAACGCGCACTGGCGTTCCTTCGAGACCGTCTTTGAGGTGTACTTCAGCCTTCGAGGTCCTGAGTATTCCATCTCTGATGGGGAAGGCAGTATCGAAGACTTTTTGCAACAAATGCAAGATCAGCAGATGCAGGGCGAAGGCAATGGTGGCGCTGGCGGAATGGATTCGCTTACTCCCGAAGAGTTAATGAACATTCTGATGAATGCATTAATGAATGGTGACCAAGCGATGATGCGCGCGTTGGCTCGCCAAGCCGTACAGCGCTTTGCAGGAATGGAACCTGGTCGTCCCGTCGGTGGCACCTATTACTTGTACCGAACGCTGCGCAATCTTGATCTTGACGGAATGCTCGACAAGTTGATGGAAGCCAGCAAGCAACAAGTGGGCGGCGAACTAACCAACTTGGAAGAGCGTCTTGAAAAAGATGAGTACAACCATCGCATTGAGCAGTTCAAGCAAGAAGTAGAAGCCGAGATTCGTCGTCGCCTTGTGGCTGACCGTGGCGCAGAGGCAATGGCAAAGACATTAAGAAAACCACTTCCTGAAGATGTGGAATTCATGCACGCCAGTCGCGATGAAATGCAGAACCTGAAAAAGTCATTGCAACCTCTGACGCGCAAACTTGCAGCACGTCTGGCACGTAAACGTCGTCATGGAAGAAAAGGGCCGCTCGATTTCCGAAACACGGTGCGACACAGCCTTGCCTATGGCGGTGTACCTGCTGAACCAAAATTCAAATATCCACGCCCAGCAAAGCCTGAACTCATCGTTATTGCTGACATCTCGGGTTCGGTCGCTGCTTTTGCTCGTTTCACATTGATGCTCGTCTACGCCATCTCGGGTCAATTTTCGAAGGTTCGTTCATTCGTATTTATCGACGGCATCGATGAAGTAACTGAGTACTTCAAAAAGACTGAAGACATCAGCGAGGCGATTCATCGCATCAACACCGAAGCCGACGTGATCTGGGTCGATGGTCACTCTGATTACGGCCACGCTTTTGAAGTCTTCTGGGATAAGTACGGCAAAGAAATCAATCCAAAATCAACCGTGTTGTTGCTTGGTGATGCGCGCAACAACTATCACGCGTCGCAGGCCTGGGTCATTAAGGAAATTCGTCAGAAGGCCCGCCATGTCTATTGGCTAAATCCTGAGCCTCGTTCCTACTGGAACACAGGTGACTCCATCGTCGGGGAGTACGGCACCCACACTGATGGCGTGTACGAGTGCCGCAACCTGCGCCAGCTGGAGGCGTTCGTCGAGAAGTTGGCATAAACATGTCAAACACACGACTGATGCTCGTGCGCCACGGCGAGTCGCGCGCAACCATTGAAAAATTCTTCGGTGGTCCACGTAGTTGTACTGGTCTTACTGACACTGGCCGACGTCAGGCAGAGGCACTTCGTGATCGCCTCATGGCCGGTCGTGACTTTCAGGCCACTGCTTTGTATTCCAGCAAACACTCACGCGCTGTTGAGACTGCTCAAATTATTGCTCCTGCACTGGGGTCTTTGTCATTGCATACTGATTCAGGATGGGGCGAACATGACCCAGGTCCGGACGTTGATGGAATGCCGTACGACGATTTTGTTGCGTTGTATGGAGTGCCACGTTGGGATGGGGACCCGCACGATGTGGTTTTTCCTGGCGGAGAAACGGTGTCAATGTTTCACGAACGTGTGATGGAGACTTTGCGTAAGACGGTTCGGGAGAACGTTGGTGGCAACGTGGTGGTGGTGTGTCATGCGGGCGTCATAGACGGTGTTCTTCGCAATACTTTGCAGATGCACCAAACCGGAAAATTTGAGTTGTACAGCAACAACACATCGCTCACTGAATTGCTGCACGTGCAGGGGTCGAAGTGGCGACTAGTTCGTTTCAATGACTCGGCTCATTTAGCTGAACAGTTCGATATCCATCTGCGAACTTCAGAGGGGTGACCCAATGCGTCGACCTGTTGTAGTGATTGGTGGCGGAACATCTGGTTGCACAGTGGCTGCTCTATTGGCTGCCACAACCACACGTGAAATTGTGCTGATTGAATCGGGCAATGTGTCGCCGCATGACGATGAACCTCGTTTTATGGACGTGGTCTCAGAACAAAACACTCCGCCTTTTGCCATGGTCAGTTTGGTGGAAGGTGGAATTGCAGTTCCCTATGCACAAGCCAATGTGTTGGGTGGGGGAAGTGCAATCAACGGAATGATCTTGTCGGGGGAACCTCCCGCATCTGTCGAGGGACTTACTCGACTAGCAAAAGCTGATGAGATGGGTTCAGTGTCTCGTGCGCTACTCGCAGCCGGCGGCGCACCATCGCGTTTGTGGTGGAACGGTGGACGCTGGAATCCGGGGCGTGCAGTGCAGCATTTGGTAGAAGAAGGTCGCGTCTCCATAGTCAATCAAGATGCAGTTCTTCTGACAGGTGATTCTGATGCCGTTCATGAAGTTCATACAGAGGACTCGGTTATCGAGGCAGATCATGTGGTGATGTGCGCAGGAGCAATATCAACGCCAATGTTGTTGTTGTCATCTGGGATGGGTGCGATAAACCCGCAAATCGGCGTCGGTCTGCAGGACCATCCGACTATTGCATTCACTATGGCCAGAGTCGATAGCGACCGCGGAGTCTTTGATGCTTCGGTGCATCTGAAAGGCGTGACGAATAGTGGAGGTCGCTTTATGGTTCTGGCTTATGAACGGGTATCGCGCGAGGTCTCTTCTGATGCATTGATCACGGTTTCCCTCATGAGCCCGACCTCTCGTGGCACTATCTCGATGCTTGATGGTGAAGTTTCCGTGAGCATGAACATGTTGTCCACGCAAGCAGATATAGATGGGATGAGAGAATCTGTGCGAGAACTTGTTCGAATTTGTCATTCACCTAGTGTTCAGCGCACAACGAGAAGCATTGTGGTGGATGATCGGGGTGCGCACCTTCAAGACCTAGAGGGATTGGGAGGGGTTGAACTTGATCAATGGATAAGAGGTCATCTCTCATTTGTCTCTCATGCTTCGTCGTCGTGCTCTTCTGCGATTGATGCCGATGGTGGATTGCGTGGATTTACCAATGTCACCATTGCGGATGCGTCCGGGTTGCCAACGGTTCCGTCGGAGACTCCCGCTGCATCTGTCACAATAGAAGCAACGCGAATCGGTCGTTCATTAGGGGAGAAATTGGCATGAGTTACACACTGGGATTACATGAGTTGAGTAACGGTTGTCATGCGTACTTGCAGCCTGACGGCGGTTGGGGCTGGTCCAATGCGGGTCTCATTGTGGGAGACGGTGCATCGTTGTTGGTTGACACGTTGTTTGATCTGAAGATCACTCAGAAAATGCTCGACAAGATGGCGCACGCGACGGAGAAGGCCCCAATCTCGACTGTTGTGAACACGCATGCGAATGGTGATCACTGCTACGGCAATCAATTGCTAGCAGGGAAAGAGATCATTGCTTCTGCCGCGACTGCACACGAGATGTCGGAAGTGCCGCCAGCAATGTTGGCCGCTCTCAATAGTGCACCTGGTGATGTTGGCGATCTGTTTAGGCATTTCTTCGGCGAATTTGATTTTGAAGGAATCGAACCAACTTTGCCCACCAAGACTTTTACTGGCAAACATTCTGTAACAGTGGGTGGCCGAGTGGTGGAATTGGTGGAAGTTGGCCCCGCGCACACGGCGGGTGACACTTTGGTGTTTGTGCCCGATGCTCGCACTGTGTACACCGGTGACATTTTGTTTATTGGTGGTACTCCCATTGTGTGGGCAGGCCCGCTCGACAACTGGATCGCGGCGTGTGATCTCATTTGCTCATCCGATGTTGAGCACATTGTTCCCGGACATGGACCACTCACAGACAAAGCCGGTGTTACAGCTATCCGTGATTACTTGGCCTACGTGCAAGACGAAGCTACCGAGCGTTTCAACGGGGGAATGGATGCCTGGGATGCAGCCAGAGATATTGCTCTGAATGGTTTCGCTGAATGGGGCGAGTTTGGTCGACTAGCAGTAAATGTCGACACGGTGTACAGAACCTTGAGCGGTGCGCACAAAAGTCCAGACGTAGTGGAACAGTTCAGGCGGATGTATGCGATGGAGCAGAAGGCTCAGTAACTTCTCGCATCTTGCGCCGTACAACCACAACCCATGCAACGAGAGCAGTGAGTGCAAAGAAAAACCACTGCACTGCATACGACAAATGCGTGCCTTCATTGAGGTCTGGTAATGCCACAGGCGCTGGCCACGCTTGAGTAGGTTTCGGCACTTCATCTCGCAATTGAATGAATAATGGTTGAGTCTCTACACCTAACCGTTCGGCAATAAGGGGTATGTCGAACCGTTGAAACTCGCGCACAGCGGTATCAGTTGAATCGATTGCGCCAAGAGTGCCGCGCGATTGGGAATCGCGTATGTAGCCCAGCACTTTTAGTGGCGTTGTTGGCAGAGTGGGAAGCGGCATAGACAGCTGCATGAAGCCTCTGTTGATGAGGAAAGTTTCATTGTTGGTAGTGCGAAATGGAACGAGAACGTCGTATCCGGCAGTTCCATTTTGAGAACGATTGATGACCGTGACAATTTTGTCTGTCACGTAGGAGCCGCTGAGTTGCACTCGGCGCCACTCGATGGACTCGATGTCCGAACTAGTCGAGACAATGTTTTCGATGTTCTCTACTGGTTCATTCGAGTGCGCCGTGAGTGTGGTGTTGAAGGACTTTTTCTGATCTAGACGTGATAGTTGCCAGAAAGCCAGATTCACCATGAGAACAATGAGTGCAAGAACGCCGAGGTGAACCACAATCCAGCGCGGGGTGAGAAGGCGACGAATCATCGTCTTGAACGCTATCGGAAGGTGTGCTGGGGGCTACCGTAAGTGTCGTGGGACACAAGGAATACAACGAACAAACCATTGATGCAGACTTTTGGAAAGAGGTATTTGGCGCGCCTGTGATGGCGAGTGAGCCTAAGCGTATTGGTGAAGGCCAAGTGGGGATGAACCTGCGGTACTCACTGCAGTCGGACGACGCAAACGTTCCAGCCTCAGTTGTAGTCAAACTTGCATCGCCTGATCCCATCAGTCGTGCAACAGGAATCTCACTTCGCAATTACGAGCGCGAAGTGAAGTTCTACAACGAGATTGCAAACACTCTCGATGTTCGCAAACCACACTGTTACTTTGCCGACTGGCACGAAGAGGCAGGAGACATTGCCATCGTGCTTGAAGACATGACTCCTTGTGAACAAGGCGACCAGATTCGTGGATGTGGAATTGATGAGGCTCGCATTTCGGTGACGGAACTCAGCAAATTGCATGGACCGCGCTGGGGTGATGCATCGCTTTCGAAAATTGACTGGTTACAACGCCGCGATGCAGACGATGCGGCCCGACTTGAGGGACTGTATGCCATGGTGAAGCCCGGCTTCTTGGCGGTTCATGGCGAAGCCATTCGACGCGAATGCGGTGAAGAAGGAATTGCATTCATTGAGACACTCGGAACGATGATGACTCGCTATGTGAATGCCAAGGACGAGCCGTTCACAGTCACTCATGGCGACTATCGCCTCGACAACTTATTGTTTGCCACCCCAGCCGGGGGAGTTGCTTGTGCTGTTGTGGATTGGCAAACACCTGGTCACGGTAACGGTGTTGCCGACCTTGCTTATTTCATCGGCGCTGGATTATTGCCAGAAGACCGACGCGCGCATGAATGGGAACTGGTCGATCTGTACATTGCTGGGCTGGAATCGTATGGTCATGAAATAGACCATGAATGGATACGTAATCACTACAGGCGCGAGGCAATTTCGGGCGTCATTATGGCAGTCATCGCTTCACAGATTGTGGGGCGCACCGACCGCGGCGACAAGATGTTTGAGGCAATGGGTACGCGTCACGTGCTTCAGGGTTTAGAGAACGATTCGTTCTCGCTTCTATAAAGTTCGATTCTCAACTAAGCGCTTGACCAGAGCGTCAAGTTGAACAGTTTCTTCTTCTACGAGTGCAGAGATATTGAAATCATCGCTCGGCAGTTGTTCTACGGCCTCTTGCCAGTTGGTCAAGTTTTTTCCCAGTACAACTGAAAGCGCTCGCGTCAGGCTTCCGGTGGGATCGGCATCGTACGACTGGAGAAGAGACTCAACGTCGGCTTTGCTCAATCTGTGCATAGAGCAACAGTAGGTGGCTCCAACTCCGCCCGCTGGAACATGCACAAAGTATCGCTGCTTTCTTCCACTTACAACATGACTGTGCTGGGGCCTTGTGGGGCTTGCTACGGTATTTCTTGTACACACCTGTGTGCTCAAGGGGGCTTGAAATGACTGTTTGGAACTACGGACTCATGTGGAAGGGGATTGCGGCAGCAGATCCACAGAGGCCAGCGCAGATATTTGGTGACACGGTTTATTCGTGGGGTGATTTTCATCGTCGAGCAAATGCGCTCGCACACGACATGAAGCAGGCTGGACTCAGCCATCAAGCAAAGGTTGCGCATTATTTGTTCAACTGCCCGGAATACCTAGAGACCACATTTGGATCTTTCTTAGGCGGGTACGTGCCAGTGAATACCAACTACAGATATGGACCTGAAGAGATTCTGTATTTGTTTGACAACTCCGATGCAGAAGCAGTGGTGTTCCATGCAGTATTCGCAGATTTGTGTGCACAAGTTCGTGACCGTTTGCCGAAGGTAAAGCGGTGGTACATGGTGTCAGATGAATCTGGTGCTGCCCTTCCAGAGTGGGCATTGAACTACAACGACGTGGTATCGAAAGATGTGGCTGACGTTGTGCCAAGTAAACCATTGTCTGAAGACGACATGTTGTTTCTTTACACCGGCGGCACTACAGGAATGCCAAAAGGCGTGATGTGGAGACAAGAGGACTTGCTTGCAGTTCTGGGTCGTGGCGGAAATGCAATCTCTGGTGTTGCGCCTGCTGAATCGGTTGACGAAATCATCGCTCGCATTCAGCCTGGATGGGTATCAAACCGAGCACTCGTGGCTTGCCCGCTAATGCATGGCACCGGTCAATTCTCTGCATTCATCACACTGGCGCTTGGCGGATGCATCATCACCATGCCTAATAGAAACTTTGACCCTGCAAAGTTATGGGACACGGTTGAAAGAGATCAGGTGAATTCCATTGTGATTGTGGGCCAGGCTTTTGCTGGCCCGATGCTCGAATCGCTCGATGAGAATGTTGGGCGCTGGAATTTATCAAGTGTCGTGCAGATGGGTTCATCTGGTGTTATGTGGAGTCAAGAGAACAAGAACGCGTTGCTTGAGCACATTCCACAAATGTTCATTACTGACAGTTTTGGTTCATCCGAAGCTGTAGGTATGGGAATGTCGGTAGCTGCCAAAGGTGCTGCGCCAAAGACCGCACAGTTTGCACTTGGTCCAAACTGTGTCGTGTTTACAGAGGAAGGCGAGCGGGTGCAGCCAGGTTCAGGTGAACGCGGTCTTGTAGCGGTGGGCGGGGCGATTCCTGTTGGCTATTACAAAGACGAAGTGAAGTCTGCACAAACATTTCGCATGTTTGAGGGTCGGCGTTGGACAGTTCCTGGTGACTGGGCAGAAGTAAACGAAGACGGAACTTTGCATCTTCTTGGTCGTGGCTCTGTCTGTATCAATACCGGCGGAGAAAAAGTCTTCCCTGAAGAAGTCGAAGAAGTATTGAAGACACATGAGTCGGTACGAGATGCAGTTGCGGTCGGTATTCCCGACAAGCGCTTCATGGAAACCATTTGTGCTGTTGTGGAAGCAGAGCCTGGCTTTGAACCCACCCTTGATGAATTATCTGCGCATGTAAAGACCCGATTGGCCGCATACAAGGCCCCACGAAATGTGGTTGTCATTTCTACAATTGGTCGCGCACCAAATGGCAAAGTGGATTACAAGAGGCTCAAGCAACACGCAATGGATGAACTTGGGATCAAGTGACCACTTCTGACGCACTACGTGCGCGGCTGGCCAATGGCGAGTCCGTGCTGATGCCAGGGGTGTGGGACCCATTGTCCGCATTGCTAGCGGAGCGCGCCGGTTTCTCTACTGTTTTCCTCTCGGGATTCGCAGTGGCTGGCACCATGTTGGGTGTTCCCGATATCGGCATTCTTGGTCAGCAAGATGTAGCCGACACGGCTCGACGTGTGTGTGCTGCAGTCCCTGCCGTGTCTGTAGTTGTTGACGCTGATACTGGGTACGGCGATAACGATGTGGTTGCCGAAACAACTGCACTGTGGGAGGAAGCAAACGCTGCTGCAATGTTTCTTGAAGATCAGGTGTGGCCAAAACGATGCGGTCATATGGATGGCAAAGAAGTTGTTGAACCTGCCGAGTGGTTACACAAGTTACAAATAGTTTTGCGTGAACGAGATGATCTGTTTCTCACAGCACGAACCGATGCGCGTGCTGTCAATGGATTACATGATGCAATTGAACGCGCAAAGATGGCGCGAGACATCGGAGTCGACGCAGTGTTCGTGGAGGCTCCTCAATCGGTAGAAGAAATGCAACAGATAGCCGACGCGTTGCCAGATGTTGTACTGGTGGCGAACATGGTGGAGAAGGGTAAGACCCCGTTACTCACACCATCTGAGTTGGCAGAACTCGGATTCCGCATGATCGTCTCTCCGTTGTCTGGGCTCTTGGCGGTCTCTAAGGCTTTGGGGGATGCCTATGGCGTTCTCCGAGAACAGGGCAGCATGCGAGACCATCAGGACCTTCTCACCCCATTCAATGACTTCACAGACATCGTTGGACTCCCTAAATACCTCGCTGACGACATCGCTAGCCGATAGAGTTTCATTCAGCATTAGGAGAGACCAATTGGTCCGGCAACCGGGGTGACAACCGCACGGTGCCTCCTCATCGAGAGATGAGGGATGTGGTCCCGCAGCCAGCGGGGCAACAGGGCGTTGTCTCCTGAGCGACATATTCGCAATCAACAAGGAAACAACATGGCAACTGTGTATCGCCACGACGAAACTCCCTATCCCGCATCTGGCGGCTGGATGCAGGGCGACCCAGTTGGTCATCGTTTGTTTCATACCTTTGCAACCACTCGACCTTTTTCTCTAGAAGGCGGCGAGTCATTGCACAACGTCACTATCGCCTACGAGACGTTGGGAACGTTGAATGCAGATGCATCGAATGCGATCTTGGTGTGTCACGCATGGACTGGCGATAGTCATGTGGCGGGCTCTGCCGGTAAAGGTCACCCCACGAACGGTTGGTGGGATGGTGTTGTTGGTCCAGGAAAAGCAATCGACACAAATAAGTATTTCGTTGTTTGCTCGAACGTGCTCGGTGGATGCCAAGGGTCAACTGGCCCATCGTCGCCGCATCCAGAAGATGGCAAACCGTACGCGCTTCGTTTTCCTGTTGTCACCATTAGAGACATGGTCCGTGCTCAGGCTTTATTAGCCGACGCATTAGGTATCAAGACATGGCGAGCCGTAGTTGGGGGATCGATGGGTGGCATGCAGGCACTTGAGTGGGCCATCACATTTCCTACTCGTGTGCAGGCACTTATCGCGATAGCTACTTGTGCAGAAGCAAGTGCACAACAGATTGCTTGGGGCTCCATTGGTCGTCGCGCATTGATAATGGATGCGGCCTATAACGACGGAAACTATTACGACGCTGGCCCTGATGGTGGACCATGGAATGGTTTTGCAATCGCACGCATGATTGCGCAAGTGACATTTCGTACTGACACAAGATTCAGTGAAAAGTTTGGTCGCGAGTTGCGGGATCAGAATTTCAACGCAAGCGGCACAGATCTTTTCTCTCGGTTTGAGGTGGAGGGCTATCTCGATCATCACGGTGATCGTTTAGTACGCCGATTTGATGCCAACAGTTATCTCTACATTGGAAAAGCTATGGATTTACATGACGTGGGTCGTGGGCGTGGTGGTCTAGATGACGCACTTGCACGCATCAAGGCTCCGACGCTGACTGTAAGTATCGACTCAGACATTTTGTATCCGGCTTACCAGCAGGAAATCATTCAGTCGAGGCTCAAAAATGCAGATACGCGAAATCGGCATGCGGAAATTGTGAGCAATGAGGGACACGACGGTTTCCTTATCGAAGTCACTGCTGTTGGCGCTGAAATTCGTCAATTTCTCACCGAGACGGACTAAATCAGGGTCGAGAGTCAGGCACGGCCTCGAATGGCGTGAAAGAATAAACGGGTGATTTCCTCTGTCATCTTTGCCGCCAATAGCACCACAATAAATGTGGTTGGCGTCCTTCTTGTATTGCTTGGAATCCTTTTGTTCGTCACAACTATTGCTTTCTGGCGCGCCGCTGTTGAAGACCCTTCGGTGCTGGCGCCGTTGGAAGTGATGGCAGATAGAAAGTTTGCGCGCGCAAACGAAGAACGACGAGTCGACATGTTGAATAGCGTCCGTTCAGATGGTGCTGCGCCTATCGAATATCACATTGCGCCACCAGTATTGATGCGTGAACCTGTGTCTGAGCCGGAACAGCCATTTCGCGACCCGTACCCACATGACGACGACGCAGTGGACTTGGTGCCTGGATTTATTGACCCGCTACTACATCAGCAAAACAAGGAGTAAGGACTATGGCCGGATTTGATCCAAACGAAATGATCGCTCGATTTAAGGATCGTGCAATTGCAGTACGAAAGAGGCCCTTGCCACCAATTGCAGGCGAAGAGCGTCAACTCTTCATTGCAAATGCGGAAACCGACTTCCGCGACTTTGCAATCATTGGCGATGCAACGGCAACTATTGAAGATGGTGTTTTGACCTTGCGTATAGATCTCAATCCACCCACCAAGTGACAAACACTCTCCAGCGAATCTCGTCGTCAGTGCGCGGGCGTGATGATGTACACGTCTTGGCTGCTCTGCTGGCTGTCACTGCATGGGGTATCGGCCCCATTCTCACTAAGGCAATGACCGTCAGTACGCCTTCAATAGTTTTCTATCGCATGTTGTTAGGTATGCCGTTGATGCATTTCATGGCAATCCTCATGGGTGGTGGCGTCACTAAAGAGTTGATGAAGAGGACTGCTGTCCCTGGTGTCTTGTTCGCATTCTCTTTCATTGCCGGGTTTGCTTCTATGAAGATGACCTCTATCGCTAACGCCACGCTCATCACCACAATTCAGCCGGTATTGATTTTGTTTGTGGCACCAAAGATGTTCGGCGAGAAGATTCGCCAGAAACAATTGTTTTACTCAGTGTGTGCAATGGCAGGCGTTCTTGCAGTTGTGCTCGCAGCCGCATCAACTAGCGGTGCGAATCTTTCTGGCGACCTAATGGCCGTTGCCAATGTTGTGTTGTGGACGGCATATTTTGTCTTGGCGAAGCAGACACGAATGGCAGGCGTGCACTCGTGGTCATTTCTGGCAGCAATCTTCACCTGGGCAGCGGTTGTCATCCTTCCATTTGGTTTGATCACTAGTAATGACCTCACTGCAATGACAACAAACGACTGGTACTGGGTTGTGGGTATGACGATCATCCCAGGCGTGGTCGGCCATGGAATGATGACATGGTCTCAAAGTCATATCGATGTCACGTTGGCTTCATTGCTTGGTCTATTGAGCCCCGTTATCTCCACTGGCCTGGCCTGGGCAATCTTTAGCCAAGCCCTCACGGTGTGGCAGTTGGTCGGGGCGGCCGTTGTCTTGGGTTCCTTGGCCTTCTTGGTGCAGGAACAAAGGGGTACGCCAGGGGTGGCGATAGACCAAGAGGGTTAGCGCCTGGTTGCGCAATCTGCCCACCTCGCTAGGATGAGGTCTACATACGCGGACGTGGCTCAGTTGGTAGAGCATCACCTTGCCAAGGTGAGGGTCGCGAGTTCGAATCTCGTCGTCCGCTCCAATAGACATTTGGCCCCCAGCCATTTTGGGGGCCTTTGTCGTATCTGAGGGGGTACAACATGGCCGTCCAATTCGGTGTCCATCTGGGGGCGCAAAACGCTTCAGTCGCAGACCTGCGTGCACTGTGGAAGTGGTTAGACACCTCGGGTGTTGACTGGATTTCCCTGTGGGATCATCTGTACGAGGCGCCACCTGCAGGTGGCACGCAACCCCACTTTGAGGCATTCTCCATGTTGGGAGCACTAGCTGCCGATACAACACATGCACGACTTGGTTGCTTGGTGTTTTGTTCGCAGTACCGCAACATCGGAGTTCTCATGAAGGGTGCTATTTCGGTCGACCATCTATCTGGCGGTCGATTTGAATTGGGAATGGGAAGCGGTTGGCACGACCAAGAAGCACTGGCGTTTGGAATTGATTTTCCATCGCAAGGCGATCGTTTCAAAGTTCTCGAAGGACAATTACAGGCCATCAACAAATGGCGAAACGGTGAGCGTGTTACACAGAGTTCACCCGGCGTCGAACTGCGTGACGCATCGATGGTGCCAACTGCAATGGGTGCATTGCCGTTGTGGCTTGGTGGGCTCGGCCCGAAGCAAACATTGCGTATGGCAGGTGCATATGCAAATGGATGGAATGCTGCATATGCGAGCCCTGCACAATACAAAGAGTTGAATGGCATCTTGGATGACTGGTGTGAGAAAGCGGGACGTAAACCCACAGATGTTGAACGCAGCATCAATCTGTCTTTCGGCCTCAGCAACGAAGACATCGGCGTCGTCACTCAGCAGTTACACGAACAGTGGGGCGCAGCGTCAGAGCGCATCATTGCCGGTTCGTTACTCGGCCGCCCCGAAGATGCGATGGAACAGATTGCGCCGTTCGTTGAGGCGGGCGCTCAACTCATCAATATCGCGATTCGTCCACCATGGAATCAAGAAATCTTGGCCGAGTACATCGAGGCAATAGTTCCGATGATGAAAAAGGAATGGGGTACGGTTCTGTAAGAACCGAGGTCACATGGATTTTGAAACTGTTTTGTATGAGGTAGCCGACGGCGTTGCCACTATCACTTTGAACCGTCCGCAAGCAATGAATGCATGGACTCCGCAATTGAGTGACGAGTTGTCTTTGGCCATGGGTGCAGCTGACGCAAACGACGATGTGCGTGCAGTGGTGCTCACTGGCGCAGGAAAAGCATTTTGTGTTGGCGCTGACCTCAGTGATGGTGAAGAGGGTTTCAGGGCGGGCCAGCAGAGCCGTCGCGAAGGCCCACGTTGCATGCCGTACAAAGTACGAAAGCCCGTCATTGCGGCCATTAACGGGCATGCGGTCGGAGTTGGCATCACATACCCAATGCTGTGCGATATCCGCATTGTTTCTGAATCAGCCAAGATTCAATACGCCATGGTTCGTCGTGGCATTTTGCCTGAATTGGGTTCGCATGTTCTTCTGCCTCGCGTCATCGGGTTCTCTCGCGCAGCCGATTTGTTGTTAACTGGGCGGCTCATCATGGGCACAGAAGCTGCAGAGATGGGATTAGCTTCACAAGCTCTTCCCACCGAAGAGGTGTTGCCCGCTGCGATGACGATTGCTCGCGATATCGCAGAGAATGTGGCGCCTGTGTCAGTGGCTCTTGCAAAACAACTCATGTGGAATGGCCTCACTGTTGGTATCGACGAAATGATCGCAGCAGAGGGACGTTTATTGCCTGGTCTCATCAAAGCTCCTGACTCCGGTGAAGGCGTTCGTGCGTTCTTTGAAAAGAGAACTCCGAAGTGGCAGATGCGAGTTTCGACTGACGTGCCAGACCTCGGTCTATGACATCGTCGCGCCGTATAACGGTTCTTGCCATCGTGTGTATGGCTGCATCTCTGATTATTGCACTCGTGACAGCGGCGCGAATTCACGGACCATCCATTCGCCCAGACGAATGGGGCTATCTACTGAACGGACAGGTGCTTCTTGGTCATGAAGAAGTGCGCCTCCCGTTTTCTGAGATGTACCCAGCAGGCTTTGGCCTGATCACTGGTGCGTGGGCATGGATTAGCGGCTCTTTGCAGACTGCGTATCGGCTAACACTGTTCACGAATATCGCATTGACGGTGGTGCTTGGTTATTTGGTTTTTACGTTTACAGTGAACACATTGAAGGCCAGTCGCATTGCTGGATATCTTGTTGCGGCTTTGGTTATTGCATCGCCAGGCACATTGGCCGGTTCATTGTTTGCACTACCAGAGACTTTATGCAAAGTCATCTTCATGCTGTTGGTAGTGCTTATCGGCTCTCTGGTTTCTCGCCCACACGTGACCCAAATAATTCTTTTTGGTGCGTTGGCTGGACTTGCTCCTGTTTTCTCGGGTCGATTGGTAGCGATATCTATAAGTGGAGCTGTTCTGCTGCTTGCATTCGCATGGACAGGCCTCGTCACCCGTGTCATTGCATCGCTTGGCATGTGTTCACTTGTTGTTGGCTATGCCATAACAAGAATCATGAATTCTGTTGTTCGTGACGTGTTGTACTTTGGCCGCCCTTCTGGTGAGGGTCGAATTTTCAACAGGGCGACAACGGTGCACTTATGGCCAGAAGTGATTCGTGAAATTGCTGGACAGGTCTGGTACGTCTCTGGTGCGACTGCATGTCTGGGCGTTGTTGCGCTCGTAGTTATGTTTCGGTTTGTCATCAGGAAAGCACGGACTGAGAAAACAAGCCCCGAACAGTCGCTAGAGCGATTTGTATACATATTTATTCTGTTGACCTTTCTTTTTTTGATTGTGCTTGGCGCACTGCAATTGGCACTAGGCAAGAGAGCGGATCATTTCATCTATGGGCGGTATGTAGAGACGTGCATCCCAGTCTTCCTCGCTGTGGCGGTTGTTTCGCTTGAGCGATTTAAGTTCCTCACACTGCGTTTGTGGCGTTATTCCATCATATTTTTCGCATTTCTGACCATGATGTATGTTCTGTTAGAGCAAGCAGATGTCGTGTGGCGCGCAATATCTATTGATGGCCCGATGCGTACATCTAATGTTCTTGCCATTGACGCATTAAGCCAGGCAGTGCGCCGTCCTGGTCTACTCACCATGACTCCGGTTCTGTGCGCCGTGAGCATCGTCGTTATGTATTCGTACATGCGCAAAAGAGAACTTGCACTAGTTGTGCTTACCGCATTGTTGCTTGTCTCGTCTGGGTGGACTGCCTCATCCACCCTGATCAATAGGTCGTCGCCTGACAGGGTCGTCGGGGTCGCTTTGCAGAGCGTGAGCCATTTAGATTCGTCTCGCGTTGCATATGACGGCTTGAAGCCTCAAGACCGCAACTATTACACGCTGCGATATGCATCCCATCCGTCGCTCATTGTGTGGGTAGATACTCGGACAGAGAATCGCATTCCCGAATCGTTCTCGTGTCTGTATGGGTACGAGGACCGCAGGCCCGTTGATGGGGAGTGGGAAATTGTTGGCCGCGAAACATTTATCGAGCGGGTGCTCTGGCGTCGCGTGGGGCAGTCGGTCTGCTGATTTTTGGACACCTGCTTTGCGTCTAAGGTGTGATTATGAAAACAGCAAATGTCAATGGAATAACACTCGCGTTTGAAGATTCGGGTGGCTCTGGCCCCGTGGTCATCCTCAGTCATGGTTTCCTGATGGACCATTCCATGTTCGATGCCCAAGTTGCGGCACTCAAGAATTCGTACCGTGTTATCACCTGGGACGAGCGAGGTTTTGGCGGAACTCGTGCAGAAGCTGACTTCACATATTGGGATTCTGCCAATGACGTTCTAGCTCTCATGGACCACCTAGAAATTGCTTCAGCAGTGATTGGCGGCATGTCGCAAGGAGGGTTCTTGTCTCTGCGTGTCGCGCTAACGGCCCCTGAACGAGTGAAGGCCCTCATTCTTATTGATACGCAAGCAGGCACAGAAGACCCTGCAACTATTGAGCCGTATAACCAACTGCACGCAGCATGGTTGGAACACGGCGCAGTTGCTGTGCAAGACATCATCGCCGGAATCATTCTTGGCCCAGGCGAGTGGAGCGAGTGGTTCGCCAAGTGGGGCGCTATGCAGCCTGATCAATTCTCAAAGGCGTTCAACTGTCTCATGCATCGCGATGACATCACTAGTCGGCTTGGCGAAATCGCTTGTCCAGCCCTCATCGTGCACGGAACTGCCGACGTGGCAATCGGAATGGAAAAAGCAGAAGTGTTGCGTGACTCCATCGCAGGGCCAACAACCTTGGTCGCCATCGAGGGTGGACCACACGCGGCAAACATGACTCATGCAGAGCCAGTGAACGCAGCGATTCTCCAATTCTTAGGGTCGCTCGCATAACTGAAAGACTGTCGTTCTCAACCATCAGGGGGAACTATGCCGTTGGAACTTGATTTCGGACCAGCAGCTCAGGCTTTTCGCGCCGAGCTACGTGAATGGCTTGAAGCCAATAAGCCAGCAGAACTAATTGGTGTTTCTGCAGACGCACTTGCCCGAGGAAAAATGACTCCTGCTGCGCGTGAGTGGGTGAAGAAACTCTCCGATAACAAGTACATGTGCGTGTCATGGCCTAAGGAATACGGCGGCCGTGGCTTGAGCGGACTTGAAGTGGCCGTGATGAATGAAGAGTTCGCTCGGGCAAATGTTCCGCGCATCACTCGCGGTATGGGTGAGTGGCTCGTTGGCCCATCCATCATTGTGTGGGGAACAGAAGAACAGAAGAAGAGATTCCTGCCTCGCATTATTGACGGCACAGATCGTTACTGTCAGGGATTCTCCGAACCAGACGCAGGGTCTGACCTTGCTGCACTTAAGACTCGCGGTGTGATTGATGGTGAAGAAGTGGTGATCACCGGACAAAAAGTGTGGACTTCAGGTGCAACTGAAGCAAACATGATGTTCTGCCTGTGCCGAACAGATTTTGACGCGCCAAAGCATCAGGGAATTTCATATGTTCTCTTGCCTATGTTCCATGATGACAAGTCATCTAACGGCATTGAGTTGCGTCCCATTCAGCAACCTCATGGTGCTTCGCACTTCACAGAGACCTTTCTCACTGAATCTCGCGCGCCTGTTGCAAACATCATCGGCGGTATGAATAATGGTTGGCGTGTCACCATGACAACTCTTGGTAACGAGCGCGGTGGAAATGCCACTACACAACACGTGGAGTTCACGCGTCAATTCTGGGACGGTGTGAAACTTCTCAAGGAATCCGGTAAGACCGCGGACCCTGTAGTTCGTCAGCAACTTGCATGGGCATTCACTCACGTGGAGATCATGCGCTTCCAAGGGTTGAAGCTGTTGTCCGAAGTGATTGCTCGTAAAGAGCCGGGACCAGCTGCATCTATCAACAAAATGTTTTGGTCAGAATATGCGCAAAAGTTCAGCACATTCATGGTGAACGCTCGTGGAGCAGATTCGCTTCTCATCGAGAACGATAAAGACGGCAAATACGAAGTGGATCGCTGGATTGGTTCGATGTTTCAACATCGATCATCGACAATCTGGGGTGGTACGGCCCAAGTGCAGCGCAACATTGTGGGAGAACGGGTACTCGGGCTCCCGAAGGAGCCCGACCCGAACAAGCCTCGTCCACAAGTGAACTAAAGGTTGTTCCTCAGCAGTGCTGAGGGGGATGATTATTCCTGTTCTTCCGCGTCTTTGCCGGTCTCGAACGCACTACCTCGTTGGGATTCTTCGTGACGACGCTTTTTTTCTCGCATGTTCTTGATCGCATTAGAGGTGCTGCTGAATGCAAGGCGTGCATTTGCGCCGTCGCGCTTCCATTGCTGAGTGTCTCCTGAGTGGATACCCATGCGCTCTGCATCGTCGTACGCGTCGAGACCTGCCGAAAGGTAAATGAAATTCCAGCCTGCTTCGGTGCGCTCTGCAATGAGCTCACGGATCTGCTCGAGTGTGAACTCTCGACTCTGGTTCTCTTCACCATCGGTGATCGCAACGAAAATCACGTCTTGCGCTGCAAGTCCTGCAGCAACGCGAGCCTCGCCGTCGACTTTCGCACGACCAATCGCAAGTCCCGTTGCATCGAGCAGGGGAGTGCCGCCGCGCGGTTGAAAGGTCTGACCATTGAGGTGTGTGATTTCTGCCAACGGAGCTCCCCAGACTGTGACGTCTTGGGGGTCTTGTGAGTCGAACTGGATGATGGACATGCGTGCATCGTTTCCGTTGCTCCGTTGGTCATCGACAAAGGTGTTGAACCCTCCGATGACATCTGAAGCGATGGTCGCCATTGAACCTGAACGGTCAATGAGGACCACGATGTGTGTGCTGTTTTCTATTGATGGGGCCATTGTTTCTCCTTGTAGGTATGCCCTCCGAATAAGGACATATCTACAAGATACCAAGAGAGTGGGTCATAATTACCCTAATTGGCTGAAAACAGTTAGCGGCGAGGTTTTGTCTCTGCGGTTCGTCGAAAACGTATAGGTGACGAGAGGGTCGTGGTTCGACCCGCTTTGTACATCTGTGCAGGTCGGCCAGGTAAGGAGCCAAAGTCAGATAGTTCGTCGATTGGCACAACAAGTCCGTCGACAGCATCTACCTTGCGGCGAAAGTTTGCTGGGTCGACCTTGTATTGCAGGAATGACTCATAGACGCCCCGTAATTCACTGATCGTAAATTTCGGGTTACAGAAACTGAGGGCCACATTGGTGTCTTCAAGCATCTGGCGCGCTGCCTTGCGAGCGTCATAGATGATGTTCGTGTGATCGAACTCCAGAAGTCGTTTGTCCCGGAGGCGTCGGTAGGGAATAAAACTGGCTTCATCGGAGTTGAACGCAGGCTTTAGTTGCTCAGGGTGGGGAACAAGCGCCATGTAGGCAATGGCAATAGCCCGGAAACGGTCATCTCTATCAGGGTCGCCGTAGGCGCCTACATGGTGGAGGTCGCTCGTCTTTAACTGCAACCCAGTTTCTTCACCCACTTTTCGAATGGAGGTATCGGTCAACTTTTCGTTTTCACCAACCAGGCCACCAGGGAGAGCCCATTTGCCAGCTTTGCCTTCTGGCCGCTTCATCACGAGGACTTCGAGGCGATCCCGGGGCTCCACATCGCGGTTGGGGTTGATGGTGAAGACAACGGTGTCTACGTACACAAAAAAGTTCATTTGCTTCGTGCGTTTAAAAGGTGCCATAACGCAATTCTACTCATTTTGGTCACCTCCACCCTTATTTATCAAGGAAAAAACACCCTTGTGTTATATTATGTCACATCTACCCTATTCCCGTGTCTCGGCAAACCGAGCACAGAAAGAAGACCAACATGGCCCCACACCAAACTCATATAGCAATGCAGGCAGATGATCTCGATCATCATCAATCCGGACGCGCACTCGGCTCAATCATTGGTGCCGCAGTTGGCGACGCCACGGGTGCTCCATTTGAGTTTGGTCCTGGTGGACAATGGCTTCGTAGGTTCCCTCAGCCAGTTCTCGGCGGCATGGGTGAAATGGTGGGCGGAGGCTCGTTTAATTGGGAGCCAGGCGAATTCACTGACGACACGCAGATGGCCATGGCGCTTGCTGAATCTCTCATCTTGTGTGGTGGCTTCGATGTCGACTCTGTTTGGGAATTCTTCCGTGCTTGGTACAAAGAGGCAGTAGACGTTGGTATCAATACTGGTCGCGTATTGCGCCAGACGAGTCACCAGGGTGCAGCAGAGGCGGCCCATCGCGCTCACGGGCAAAGTGCCAGCAATGGCAGCATCATGCGCATTGCACCGGTAGGTGTGTTCGGAGTGCGTCTCGGACGTGCGGGAACCATCCGTCTTGCTATTGAACAGTCCGATGTCACTCACTTCGATCAAGCTGCTGCGACAGGCGCAGCGATCGTTGCTGAAGTGATTCGTCGATGCATTGTCACGGGGGATTTTGACGCAGCACTTGGCGAAGAGACTTTCGTAGCCGTGGCACACGAACTCGGAGCCGAAGGTGAAACACTCGTAGGGCCGTATCGCGAGTTGCTGTCCCCGAAGTTCAATCCGTATACGTATGAAGGCCACTCCAACGGTTCTGCGTGGGTAGCTACAGCGCAAGCAGTGTGGGCTATTCGTACCACAACAAACTTTCACGATGCAATTGTGGCCGCCATTGAACTTGGAGGCGATACCGACACAGTTGCTGCGATCACTGGGGCAATGGCGGGTGCTGTGTATGGCATCCAAGGCATTCCGGTGCGCTGGACAACGCATGTTCATGGGTATCTCACTTTGCCAACCGGAGAAAAGAAGCACTACCGCACACAAGATTTACTAGACGTCGCACGCTGTCTTCTTGGTTTGGGAAATGCACATATGTCTAGGCCAGATCCAAAGTTGGCGGCCAAGGAAGTGCATGTTGCTGGAGTGTTCGCGGCCAATCTCGAGGGTGCTGCCGACGTAGATCCTTCAGTTGCGGTGGTCTCGTTGTGTCTCGTTGCAGATCGTTTCGTCAATCACTCGCATCGTCGCTTGGTTTTCCTTCGCGATGAGCCGCGTAAGTACAACCCAAACTTACATTTTGTGGTTCGTGACGCCGTTGGTGCCGTGAATGCTTTCTTGCAAGAGGGCAAAAAAGTTGTGGTGCATTGCCATGGTGGTCGAAGCCGTACAGCACTGGTCCTCAAGGCCTGGTACATGCAGTATGAGAACAAAACCCATGATGAAGCCCATGAATGGCTCTCTGACACATGGCCCCACTATGCAACATGGAACGACTCTTTCTGGGATTACCTCGAAAACGAGTGGACTGCGCATCTATCCAAGAACCAGAAGGAGAACAAATGACACATCTTTTGCACGAGGAAGAACGCCTCGGTCAACTTTTGTTGCAACTCGCCGATGTCGATGCTGATTTTGTTACTCAACTTGACCCTGAGACGGGTGGTGAGACCACGGTATGGCCGGTTGATTTTGCCACGCTCGGAAACTCTGTGCAGTGCACGGCCACACTGTATGAACGCTTTAACGGCACCGTCGTCTTACGTATCGATGCAGATGTGCGAACGGTCGTCGACACGGCCGAGGTGCGCCGCTGGGTGACTTCCTATACGGGTTGGATGCCCTTCGTGCAAGCACGTATCGATCAGGTGAATCGCAAGAAGGTGAAGATCATCGCGACGCATTCATTCTTGGCAAATGAAGTGACTCGCGCACAGCTCGAACAAACGCTTGGATCGCTTGACTACGTCGCTGCCAAATGGGGAGTTGCCCTCACCGAGCTAGAGACAGCTCGCGAGTCTGAAGAAAATGACACCGCTCAAGAAGAAGACGACGAAGACCCGTTTGCAGTTGACACGTCAAAGATCGCGACTGAAACTCCGGTAACAGCTCCGTCTGCCGCCGGGCTCGAAGAAGCATTGAAGAACATCGATGATTTGGTGGGGCTTGGTCCTGTTAAGCGCTTGGTGCATCAATTTGTTGCGGTGCAGCGCGCACAGTTGGTACGTAAAGGCGCCGGTCTCAAAGTGTTAACGCCCTCACCACACCTGGTTTTCAAAGGTAACCCAGGAACGGGAAAGACAACTGTGGCACGTCACGTTGGACGTTTGTACCACGAGCTGGGTCTTTTGTCGCGTGGTCATCTTGTAGAGGTTGATCGTTCGGGATTAGTTGGCGGTTATGTCGGGCAAACAGCTCTCAAAACGAAAGAAGTTCTTGATTCTGCCAAGGGTGGTGTTTTGTTCATCGATGAGGCATATGCGCTCAATCGTCCTCACGCAAACGATTATGGCCACGAAGTGATGGAGACTGTTCTCACATACATGGAAAACAATCGCGGTGACTTGGTGGTAGTGGTAGCGGGGTATCCCGCCGAGATGGATGATTTCTTGAAGATGAATCCGGGTATCGCTAGTCGTTTTGACTACACACTTGACTTCCCTGATTTCTCAGATGACGAACTTGTGCAAATCTTCGTGGAGATGGCGGCTGAACATGACTACACACTGGATGAACTTGCAGTTGATGCGCTGAAAGTTGTGTTGTCGTCTTGGGGGCGTGAAGAGGGTTTTGGCAACGCTCGTGATATTCGTCGCTTGTTCCACGGTGTGGTTGCAGCCCATAGTGAATGGGTCGTTGAGTCTGGACTGAATAGTGGGGCAGAACTGTCGCGTATCCAGTCCGTGCATGTACCGCTTGGCGAGGCCCTGGCGGCGTTAGGCGAGATGGAACAGAACAAGAATCTTGGGCCTGGTTATTTGTAAACGACCCGTGGAGTAGCGCCACTGTTACAGAGGCACTTCGTGCTGAATTAGTCTGCGTGTATGAGCACTATTGACGCCACCTCCGATACAGCATCTCGTCCTTGGCACCTGCAAGGTAACTGGGAGCCAATGCAGCAAGAAATTCATAGCACCGAGTTACGGGTCATCGGTCAGATACCACGTGAACTCGATGGGCTATTTGTCCGCACCGGCCCAAACCCTGCATCTGGTTCATCGCCGCATTGGTTTTATGGTGACGGCATGTTGCACGGTGTGCGATTGCGAGACGGTCGTGCCGAGTGGTATCGAAATCGTTACATAGAGACGCCAAGTGTTGCCAAGGTTCGCGGAACCGCATTCGAACGCGGACCCGAGTTGGGGCGGGGAACAGGTAACACGCACGTGGTTCCACACAATGGTTCACTTCTCGCTCTCGAAGAAGGTCATTGGCCATGGAAGATCAATAGTTCGCTTGAAACAATGGGTTATGAAAACTATGGCGGTGCTCTTACGTGTTCAATGACTGCTCACCCGAAGGTGTGTCCAGATACTGGTGAGTTGCTGGCCTTTAGTTATTTCTCTTTTGAACCGCCATACGTTCACTACATCCGTATAGGTGCCGATGGGGAACTGAAGCAGTTAGACCCCATCGATGTCCCAAACATGGTGATGATGCATGACTTTAATGTCACGCGTAACAACATTGTGTTTATGGACTTGCCTGTTCTATTTGATCTTGGTCAGTTGTCAACCGGATTTCCGTTCAAGTTTGATCGTAACGCTGGGGCCAGATTGGGTGTGATGCCCCGAAGTGGACGAGGTTCCGACACGCGTTGGTTTGATATCGATCCGTGCTATGTATTTCATCCAGTTAACGCGTATGACGATGGTGACAACATCGTGCTCCACGTGTCTCGGCAAAACGAAGCATTTGGTTCTAGTTCTGATGACTATGCAGAAGTAGGACGACTGTATCGATGGACAATCAATCCGATCACGGGCAAAGTGTCGGAGGAAATGGTTGATGATCGCCCCGGAGATTTCGGTCGCGTCAACGATGCATATGTTGGCCAAAAAGCGCAGTACGCATATCTCATGTCACTTGCTGGTGAAGGAGACTCCGAAGAGCCTGTTTATGGTTCGTCTTTGTGGAAGTACGACCTTCACACTGGTGAGTGTTGGGAGCATCATCTCGGACCAACTACACGCGGTGGAGAACCAGTTTTTGCAGCTCGGGAAAATGCAGTCGCCGAAGATGACGGTTATGTGATGACCATCGTCCACGACACGCAATCTGGGGTGTCTCGGTTGGTCATCATTGATGCTCAAGATTTTTCTTCATCACCAGTCGCAGAGGTGTATTTGCCTCAACGAGTGCCGTATGGCGCACACGGCAATTGGGTGCCCAATGGCGTTATTGCCATGCAATAGCCCACTGAGAAAATTCAGCACGACTACTATGTAGAAGTGTTCTCCCGAATCGCGACCATGATCGCTGATGGCCCGAAGGTAGAGGCACGGCGACCGCAAGCTCTCATTTCGGTGGTGGCGGCATTGATTGTTGGACTCTTTATGGCCACTATCGCATGGCGGATGAAAGGACCAACGGTTCATCCCGATGAATTCGGCTTCTTGCTGAATGGTCAAATTTTTCTGGGTCACCACGAAGCTGTCGTGCCAACGGGAAGTTTCTATCCGGTGGGGTATGGGGTAGTCACTGCAATCGGTGCCGCCTTGCTTGGTGGCATTAGTGGCGCATATCGATTCGCTCTCTTTTTTAACTTTGCAAGTGCCGTAGCTGTTGCCGGCCTCATCTATGTTTTGGCACGGCGCATTTTTCAGTTGCCCACATATGTCGCAGTCATCGGTTCGTGTCTGGTGTATGTGGCTCCAGGGACAGTCGTTAGTTCGGCATATGCGTGGCCCGAGACTGCAGCACGTTTGATGGCCCTGGTGTGGGTGTTGTTGCTTGCTCGTGTTGCCGAATCAATGAATGTTCGCCTCATGATGGCAATCGGGGTTCTTGTTGGAATCTTGCCCGTCTTACATGGACGATTCACCTTGTTTATTCCCATCACGTTCTTGCTTTTCGGTTGGTGGTTTTTCACGAAGCAGTGTTCGCGAGCGGTGCTAGGTATTAGCGGTGCGTTGGTTTTTGTTGCCTACTTTGTTTCGTACAGTCTCAACACGTTCGTTAAGACACTCGTGTATACAACCTCATATGACCAAGAGAACCGTTTGCTATTGCGTCTGTTCAAGCCGGAGTTATGGACGGCACTAGTTCGCACTACGGCTGGTCAAACCTGGTACCTATTGGCAACATCGGCTGGTCTGGTTGGTATCGCGCTCATGTTTATGGTCGCAAACATTCTTGCTCCTTCAACGGAGAAAAAGTCTCGCAACCCACAGACCATTGCCATGATTGCCATCTTGCTCGGCACGATTTCCATTCTCTTCACAGGTGGGTTGCAGTTGCTGTACGGACGACGCGCTGACCACCTCATTTATGGTCGCTACGTGGAGGTGATGGTTCCTGCGCTCTGGTTAGTGGGCATTGTGGCGCTGTACAAGGCTCATCGATTTGTTTTGCGAGTGTGGCCTGTATCTGTGGCGGCATTCATCGGCATCTGTTTTGCTTATCAAATCATTGATGGGTTGGACCGCGTGAAAGATGGATATCAACGCAACACTTTGGTGTTTCCCAATACCGTTGGTATTGATGCGATGAGCAAACTGGTATCGCCTGGTTTTGTCTCGTTCACGATTGCTTTTTCTCTTGTCACTGCGGTTCTGTATGTGGTGTATCTGAAGCGAGCATCGTGGGCACTTGCCCTTTTGGCACTGTTGCTCGCTGCCGGCTCCATTACTTCTGCGCAAGATTCTCTGTTGCCGCGCGGCGATTATCTGGAGGCAGCTGGTTCATCGCGTGAAGTTGCATTGATGCCTGGCGTTGAGGAGATCGGTTTTGATAAGGGTATTTCTAACGATGCGTTGTACTACTTCCTGCGATACAAATTGCACCCTGTTCGCTTAACTTATTTTGATGCCTCAACACCTGATGCTGTGATTGACGCCTCTTATTCATGTATTTACGGATGGCGTGAGCGGCCCCCAATTGAAGGATCTTGGGAGATCGTCGCTGAAGAGCCGGGGTTCCAGCGAGTATTGTTTAGACGAGTGGGTTCAACTCACTGTTGAACCTTTTGAACACCTAGGAATAAGAATGACAAGCGAGTCTGAATATGACATCAGTGTGGTGTTGCCCATCTTCAATGAGAAGGGGCATCTAAAAACTGAGATCGAACGAATTCGAGTCGCGCTTGATGCGTCGAAATATTCCTACGAGTTGATTGTTGTGGACGATGGATCCAATGATGGGTCTGAGCAAGAGCTTGCTGCGATTCCCAACATTCGTTTGATCACTCACCGGGTGAACCAGGGAAGTGGTGCTGCACGGCGCACAGGTACAACAGCGGCGCGTGGCAGAGTCGTTGTGTGGACCGACGTTGATATGACGTATCCAAATGATCTCATTCCAGAGCTAGTTGATTCGATGGAAGGCTTCGATCACATTGTTGGTTGGCGTCAAACCGAAGAGGGAACCCACAAGATTTTACGTACCCCTGCCAAGTGGCTGATTCGCAAATTGGCTAGCTACTTGTCGGAAACTGATATCAAAGATCTCAACTCCGGGCTTCGGGCTTTTCGCCGCGATGTGGCCATGCAATATGTGCATCACCTTCCCAAAGGTTTCTCCTGTGTCACAACACTCACGATGTCGTTCCTCGGTAATGGTTATTCAGTTGGTTTTTTCCCTATCGAGTATTTCCCTCGCGCGGGACGTTCCAAGTTTCATTGGCTAAGCGATACTCGCCGTTATGTACTGCAAGTAGTGCGCATGACCCTTTCATACAATCCGCTCAAGGTGTTCTTGCCTTTGGGCTTATTGCTTCTTGGTGTCGGCACAGTAAAACTTGGTATTGACTGGGCTGGTCGCGATTTCAAACTTGCCGCCAATACGTTGCTGTTGTTCTTTGCCTCTCTTCAGGTGATCACTGTTGGTTTGTTGGCAGATCTTGTAGTACGCGCAACAAAGAGTCCAGTTTCTATTCCACCCGTGTGATTTTGTAGCCATGTCTGCAAAGAAAATTGTCATTGTTGGTGCCGCATTGTCGGCCAACAAGGGTGCTGCCGCCATGGCGGAGTCTGTAGTTGAGCATCTACACGAGTACGTGGGGCCGGCTCAATTCACGCTTCTGACCACTTATCCCAAAGATGATGTGACAAAGACCCGAGAAATGCCTGATGTGAATGTGCTCGGTCTCGAGCCATTACGGCTTGCCTGCGTGGAATTTCCACTTGCTTTACTTGGGGCTATCTCGCGTGTGCTTCGTGTCCCTCGTGGATGGATTCGTTCTCGTGGTTGTAGGGCAATTCTTGATTCTGATTGCGTCATTGATGTTGCTGGCATTTCATTTGTCGATGGTCGTGGTATTCCAATCACGGTGTACAACGCATTAATGACTGCAGTTCCGCTCCTTCTGGGAACGCCCACAGTAAAGGCTGCGCAGGCCATGGGACCATTTCGTACACAGCCGAATAAAACACTGGCGAAATTGATTTTGCCGCAACTTGCAGCAATTTGTGCCAGGGGTGCAGGAACCCGTGAACATCTCGACGAATTGCGATTGAAGAATGTGCATGACGTGGCTGATTTGGCATTCACGTTGCCAACTGCCAACGCACTTCCTGCTTCTATTGAAGAAAGAATTGCGCATTGTAGAAATCAATACGTTTTAGTTATGCCTAGTTCTGTGGTCAAAGGGCTGTATCAGAAGCAGGGCGGCGACTACGTGAACGCGATGGTGAGACTGATTGAAGAGATTCGCGGTTCGACTGGGCGCACTGTTGTGGTGGCGCCACATTCACTACGCGTTGGCAAGCCTGAAGGCCGAATGAATGATGGCCCTGTCTGTGACGAAATTATTGCCCGTCTAAAAGGCGATGCCGAGGTGATTGGCATTAGTGAAGACTTGTATTCGGCTGAATTGCGGCGACTCGTTGCCGATTCGCGCGTGCTGGTCACATCTCGTTTCCATGCGATGATCTCCGGCCTCGCAACTGCGACGCCGACGATTGTGCTTGGGTGGAGTCATAAATATCGCGAGGTGCTCGACTTATTCGGTGCAACTGAATATGGATTAGATGCAATGGCTCTATCTGACACATCACGCGTGGTCAGCATGGTTAAAGGTGCGCTAGATCTTCACGATGTTCTTGAGAAGCAGTTCAAGGCGGCGCTTCCTGCGGTGATTAATCAGTCGGAAGAGAATTTCCGCATCATTGCGTCGGTGCTTCGCTAACAGTTGGCTTCAACTTCCTAGCAATCAAGTTGAAGATCAGTGCGCCGAGAAAATCCACGCTCACAAAAATCATTCGGCTAGCAACTGCTAACGAAAGCGCAGTTGATGTGCCAACGGTTGCCGACAAGAGCCCGGTGAAGATCGATTCGCGCACGCCGAGACCGCCGGGTGCTCCGATGACGAGAAAACCGATGAGCCACGACAACGAGCTCACAAAGAACATATGAAGAACTCCAACCTCTGCGCCAAAAGCGTGTGCAGTGATTGTTGTTGATAGTGAAATCATGATCCATGCGGGCACTTGAACGATGGTCAAGGCAAGCATGTCTTTTGGGGCGGTGAGTTCGTTGGTGCCTGAGGTGACTTTGCGTAATAAACCCACGAGACGTTGTCGCAGTGGCGCGATTGCGTACACAGATAGTCCGAATAGAAGCGCCAGTAGAAGTGCTGCGCCAATTATGGGCCGTTCCCACGACAATAGAGACCCAAGTGCAGCACAGAGTGCAGCTGCGCTGTAGGTGGTGAACATCGAGAGGCCAGTGACCGAGTACGCATCTGCACGGGGGACACCTCCGCGAACGGCCATCTCTGCGCGGCCAACTACCGCCCAAACCCCACCAGGCACATACTTTCCCAATTGGCCCGTGTAATACCAAGACACCAATTGCGCTCGCGGCACCTTGTATCCACGTCGTAGCAGCAAGCGGCCCCACATCCAGCCGAGGTAACTCATTGACATGAACGCAAAGAACACGGCCCCAACTAGAGATGACAATGTGAGATGAGAGAAGGAATCTTTCATCTCGTCTCTGTGTGTCCACATGGTGCGAAGCAGGAACGCCATTCCGGCGAGACCGATGATCAGGCCGATTGAAGAAACTAATGCTCGTATAGAGAATGGCTTCATAGTTTTAGGCACCTATAGATAGTACGAGATGAACTAACGGCGGTCTTGCAGAAACGGATACTTTGTCCGAACATCTGAGACAAAAGCGGGTTCTATCTCTGCATAGAGAATGCATGCTTCAGATTGGCCCTGAGCAAGAATTGTTCCGAGTGGATCAATAACGAGACTGTCGCCTGAATAGTTGAGGCCGCCGCCGTCTCCTACGCGATTGCAGCCCACCACATATGCCTGGTTCTCGATCGCGCGAGCACGCAAGAGGGCCATCCAGTGTTCGCGACGAGCAGTTGGCCAGTTTGCAGGTACTAGGTAGATGTCTGTGTCGTGTGCGCACGCCCAGAATTCATCGGCGAATCGAAGGTCGTAACACACGAACAATGATGTGCGAAGTCCGTCGATATCGATAGTGACATGTTCTTGTCCGGCGCGAAAATGTTTGTCTTCGCCCCCATAGGTGAAGGGGTGGATTTTTGAATAACGATGCTGTGAGCCATCGGGAGAGGCAACGACGAAAGTGTTAAACGGGCGAAGATCGTCTGGTGCAACCTCGGGGCAACTGCCACCGATATACACGTTCAACTCTTGGGCCATCGTTGATAAAAACGCGCTACTTGGTCCACCGACGGGCTCTCCAATGTCGTCACGGTCGACAACGAATCCGGTGGAGAACATTTCGGGAAGAACAATCAGACGTGCTCCGTTGTGCACCGCTTCAGTGATGATTGGTCGAAGGGCATTGAAGTTGGCTTGTCTGTCTGCCCAGGCGATGTCGTACTGAATAACTGCGATTTTCATTTCCAATTCACCAGTCGTTCTGACGCTTCATGAATTGTGGACAGTTGTTTGCAAAACGCGAAACGCACAAGATGTGTTCCTTCTGCAGCATGTGTTGGATGGTAAAGCACCGAAGCTGGAATAGCCACCACTCCACAAGCATGCGGTAGCTGTTGACAAAACTCGAGGCTATTCAGGTGTGTCCACCTGCTGCTGATGTCTGCAGTGATGAAATATGTGCCCTCTGGCTTGATTGGCGCAAGGCCTGCAGTAGTCAAAGCGTTCGTGAGTATGTCTCGCTTCTCTTGTAGATCTGCAGCAAGTGTCGAAAAATACTCGTCGGGGAGGCGCAGTCCAACGGCAATGGCAACTTGGAAAGGTGTTCCACCGGCAAATGTAAACAACTGCTTCGCCATTCGAACCGCGTTAACAAGGCGTACTGGTGCACAGGCCCAACCAATTTTCCATCCCGTCACATTGAACGATTTGCCACCTGAAGAGATGGTGATGGTGCGTTCATGCATACCGGGAAGAGTTGCTATGGGGACATGAACTGCGTTGTCAAACACAAGATGTTCATACACTTCGTCCGAAATAACAATGAGGTCGCGTTCAATTGCGTGCCGCGCAATGATGTTCAATTCTTCAGTGGTGAAGACTGTGCCCGTTGGGTTGTGCGGTGAGTTGAG
>Ga0208592_1000011_pt1 | contig 56397 bp, 52 predicted proteins | sample LakMenE18May10ns_FD_150712 | JGI IMG/M metagenome (GOLD analysis project Ga0208592, IMG submission 150712) | Freshwater microbial communities from Lake Mendota, WI - 18MAY2010 deep hole epilimnion ns (SPAdes) | ecosystem: Environmental > Aquatic > Freshwater > Lentic | place: Lake Mendota...
CAGTGGTGATTTTGCCACACATGGATTTCAAAACTACCATGAATTCACAAAATAAGTTTTTGATGCAAATAAGGGATAAAATCCTCTATACTTTTCCATCGAAAAGTCAGCATATACCGGAGTTGGAAGCGTTTGCTCAGCAGGAAAACGAATTGATTTTACTGGATAAAATGAACCTGTTTTACGTCGGCATGACCAGGCCAGAATCTAGGTTGTACGCCATGAACTATCATGAAAAAGGAGCGTTTGGAAAAATGCTGCACGACCAATTGTTAGCCATGGATCTTGGTATGTCTGATGATGGAGTAATCCAAATTGGTGCGGCGAGCGCTCAGCAAAAAAAGGGAACAGCGGATGGCAATTTATATCAACCGGATGATTTCAGTCAGCGTTTATGGTATCCGGATATCGTTTTTAGAAAAGTATTCCAAGAGGAAAATGAAACGCAATTAGCTGAAAAACAATTCGGAAATGATTTCCATTTACTGATGTCTGTTTGTCATTCCGCAAGTAAGGTCGATGCTTGCATGATGGAATTGTCGAAAGCAGGAATGATTGAACAAAAGAACATCGATCGGCTGAAACAATGCGCAGAAGCATTTTGGGCAAAAATGGAGGAGGGTAATTACCTTTTGGGAATTGAGAAAACACTTAACGAACAGGTCTTAATCGCTGGAGAAAATGAAGCAAAAAAGCCGGACAAGGTGTTTGTAAAATCATCTGAAATCATCGTCATTGATTTTAAAACGGGTAAAACCGATCAAAAACACATGGAACAAATCGTAGGGTATGCGAAATTACTGGAAGAAATTTTTAAAAAACCAGTGAGGTCTTTGCTGTATTATTCTGCGCTAAATCAATTGACTGAACTCTGATTTGGACAATTCCTTTGCCATTTTCAAAAAAGTGTAAATCATCGGATGTGGCAAGTCTCTTGTGGAGGATATCTGTGGGCAAAAACTACAGGCAATAAAGAAGGGATGATTTCTCAAGGAAACAATCTCTGGATCATCAAATTGATTCGTAGCTTCGATATCGATTAAATAACCATTTAATTGATCGATCAGTTGAGGATACAAGCTAAAACGGGAGGAACTTAACTCCGTTTGATTGCAGTTTTCATAAAGTTTCTCGAACTCTTTTGTCTTGGGGTAAATGGTGACACGCTCAAACTGACTTCCTTCGATTAAATTATCTGAGATTAACTTTTCGCCGTAAGGATTTAATTGATGGGTCGAAATCAAGTACTCGAAGAAATATTTATAGGCTTCTCCTGTAAGGAAAACAGGTGCATTCGATTCCAACACCAACTTGAAAACACCGTTTAGAAAGAAGTGATTCAAAAAGGGTCCAGGTGCAATCCATATGCCATCAAATTGCTCAAAATAAACACGTTTGTGTTGAATTGCTTCGTTGATCTTTATCCAATAGTAATTTACTTCTATTTCAAGAAAATCCGAGGCGTGGTCCAATGATAAATTCGTCGCGTGATGCGAATTGTAGGTGAAGTTATAATCGCCGATAATAGCTATTTTGAGAACTTCACTCATCAGATAGCTTACCTTTTAAACCAAGCGCGGTACTTGGCGTTGGTAATGTCTAAAGATGACTCAACGCTTGTTTGCGGGTCAACATACCAAACTTTACATGAGAACGTTGCCTCAAATAGGGAATAGTCTCCTGTTCCATCTGATGCTTGTTTCAAAATGGTAAAATTCGCAACTTGTCCCGGATCTGTCTCGCGAGAGTACCAAACTTTCCCAGTATTGTCCGTGTAAGTCACTTGAACGCCATCGACACTTTGAGCGACCATCGTCGCTTGGTCTTTGAACAAAATAGGAATACCTGAATTTGTCATGTTCCAATCATTGAACATGGCTAAAGTCGGTTCCGTATTCGCAGACGCATCATAGTCCAATGTTCCAAATGTCAAGGTCAACGATTGTGCGTTCTGGGCAGAATAAATCGTTGAAGAATAAATCACCTTAGATAAAGTAGGGGAAGTAAGCACCACAGCTGTATCAGATGTACTTGCTTTGTAGCCATTCACATTTTGTGTTAATTCAAATTGTGTACCATTCACATAACCAACCAAACTTGCGTTAAGATCAACGTTGTTTGTTGGTGGTGGAACGACTTCGTGTTCAATACAAGAACTTAATAGTGATACGAACGCAAGAGAAAGAATAGCGAACTTGAATGCTTTCATAGTTGACAATGGTTTAGGCAATTAATAGTCAAATTTATGTTTATAAACGGAGAAATGCAAAAAAAGATGCTTTCCCCGTTATTTTTTAATGGAATCAAAGATTCTCGTGAATTCTTGAAACAACGATTCAGTGCAAATTTCGCTTCCCTTTCGAATCAACGCGTAAACTTCATCCGCTTTATCTTTTTCCTTTGATTTTTCACCTTTAAACAACTCGATTTGATCAAATTGTTCCAATAATATGTTTTTTAAATCGGATTCATTTTCAATCGTTTCGGGTCCTAAGTACTTGATATGATATGCTTTGAGAACGGATTCTCTTAAATCAAAGAATGAAACCAAATGACTCGTAAAATGAACGAGGAAAGAGACTTCATCAAAAACTTTCTGTAAGACGAGGTCACTAAACAATTCAATAAACTGTTCGGCTTTATTCGGATCGTTCTCCGCGAGTGCACGCCACTCTTCATCATAAAGTTCATGAATGATTAAAAATTGTTTAAATTCTGTTTCCAGAGCAAACAATTCTTCTTTTGTCAAACGTCTGAAACGCATCTTACTCTACCGCTCGTTTTACTTCCATGGATATGTCCAGTATTTCATCCACTTTTTTCATGGTGATTGCTTGTTCAAAGGTAAAGGTGTAGATGCCCTTGTACGGAACTTTTCTTCGTTTGAAGATGAGCTCATGTTCAACGATTGTTCCCGTTTTTTTACCAATCCAGTTGCCATCGGGGTAGGTTGTTTTGATCTCGTATGGTTCGCGAACTTCTTGTCCGTGTGGCGGTTTCGTACTGAGAAAAACCCATAGATTATTGTACGCATAGTCCGTACTTGTCCGAACGGTAACGACAAAGTCGTAAAGAATACTGGTATCTTGAATATCTACTTTGAAGACCGGTTTTACATCTTGATTCCAAACTTGATGTGAAAACGCAAAGGATTTCGTGTAGAAAGAATCTTCTTTACACGAAAACAATGCGAAACATAAAACGATCAACAAACTAGCTCTCTGCATTTTTATTACCTTGAGGATTATTATTTCGGTTGTTGCCTTTATTCGGATTCCCCGCATTTGGAGGTCTTTTCGGTCCGTTGTTTCCCTTGTTTGGGTTTGGGGAAGTTGCTCCTTGAGGATTGTTGGGTTTTACAACTCCAGCATTAACCCTTGCTTGCGCAGCATTAGTTGGACGCTTTTTATTGTTCGGTCGTTTTTTCTTTGCAAAACTTTTTTCAAAACGGTTCAGACTGTCTTGTCCAACAACATTTTGGTAGCCAATTTCCACCACTTTTTCTACTTTCACGAATTCAAGTAAATCTTTTGGTTTAAGCCCTTCTTTATTGAGTTTTTTTATTTCCGCAACACGTTCTGGACTCAAAGCAATAATGCCTGTTTCACCAGGATATGCGAACCAAATGATGCGTTTGAATACATCTGTTTTGATGTGAAAAGCATCTCCTTTTTCTGTGTGTAATTTAGTGTCGGTTTTCGGGAAGGACTTAATGGCATCCAAATACATGTCCAATTCATAATTCAAACAGCATTTCAACTTACCGCATTGTCCAGCTAATTTTTGTGGATTCAGGGATAGCTGTTGGTAACGTGCAGCTGAGGTAGAAACCGATCGAAAATCGGTTAACCAAGTGGAACAACATAATTCCCTTCCACAAGAACCAATTCCGCCTAAACGAGAAGATTCTTGCCTTGATCCAATTTGACGCATTTCAATTCTTACTTTGAATTTATCTGCCATGTCTTTAATGAGTTGACGAAAATCAACTCTTCCTTCTGCCGTGTAGTAAAAGGTTGCTTTACTCAAATCACCTTGGTACTCAACATCGGAAATTTTCATGTCGAGGTTTAAGTTCATCGCTAGCGTTCTAGATTGGATCATCAAATCCTTTTCTAGAGACCTTCCTTTAATCCATTTATCGATTTCTTCTTGATTGGCAATCCGCATGATCTTTTTTGCCTCCATTGGCTTGAAGTTCGGAGCCTTCTTTTTCACTTGAATTCGTGCGAGTTCTCCAACAACTGAAACAACACCAACGTCGTATCCTGGTGCGGTATCTACAATGACCAAATCACCAATGTGCAAGGATAAATTTCCAGCATTTCGGTAAAATGCTTTTCTAGAATTTTTAAACCGAACTTCTACGATATCATAGATTGATTGTCCAGCAGGTAAGGCAATATTTGCCAACCAGTCATACACTTCTAATTTATTACATCCACCGCTACTGCAAGTACCATTGTTCTTGCACCCATTTGGTGTTCCACCGCCACTACTGCATGATGAGCAACCCATAATTTATTTTTAGGTAAAGTTAATCATTTCAATGAAACGAATTATGCTTGATGGATGAATCGCATCGTTTGAAAACACAACTGAGTAAATAGAATGCGTGCATTTGCGTTACGGTCAATGTGATAATGAGCGTCGTCAAACGTTTCAATGAATTCACGTATGTTATTTCCAGATATGAAGGGCGCGAAATTCTTTAAGAACTGCTCTTCTTCCGTTGAAATCCTTAGTAATACATCTCCCATATAATTAGACAATAAACTTTGCCTAAACATATGAAGTGCATACTGGATGAATAGTTTTTGCCTTTCTTTTCCTTCTGCTGCCATTCCATCTGCCCATTGCATCATTCCCAATACATCCTTCTTGTAAGAGGTCCGCATCAATTGAATGAAATGCTCCCGGTAAATTCCTTTGTTGTCCGAATCATTCAAGAAATGACTGGCTTTTATGAAATCTCCTTCCGAAAAGGCGGCGATTGATTCCGCTTGGTTTTTCTCCAGTTGAAAACGGGGCATGAGTTCTTTTGTCAAATACTCGCTTTCTATTTTTGGAATTCGAACAAATTGCGTTCGGGACTGAATGGTGGCAAGCAATTTCGAAGGGTCTTCGGAAAGCAAGAAGATCACCGTGTTTTTTGGTGGTTCTTCCAGAATTTTCAGCAATTTATTGGAACAGGTGGGATTCATTTCCTCCGCAAGCCAGATCAATAAAACTTTATATCCTCCTTCGTACGATTTTAAGTTTAACTTTCGAATGATCTCACCACTTTCTTCTCCTCCAATAATTGGTTTGCGCTCCTTAGGATCAATTGTTTTTGTCCAAGAGTAGGCGTCGAAATATGGGTTTTCTTTGATCTGTGCACGCCATTCTTCTAGGAATCCGTCTGAAACCTGGCTTAAGGTCTGAACAACAGGAAACACAAAATGCACATCGGGATGCTGTAATTCTTGCACCTTCAAACAGGAAGGACAAATCCCACAACTATCTGTGTCGCTTGGATTCTTGCAGAAAAGGTATTGCGTAAACGCTAGGGCTAAAGGGAGTCCACCATGTCCTAATGGACCCATAAATAATTGGGCATGCGCAATTTTGCCATGTTTGATTTCACGAATGAAATCTTTTTTCAATTCACTTTGACCTATGACGTTTTTAAATTGCACCTTTCAAAATTAATGGAAATTGACCGATTTTAGTCGTCCAAGCCTTTAATTAATAAAACGATTTCCCCTTTTGGTGGATTTGCTTTGAAATAAGCCAATTGTTCTTGAACATTTCCACGGTGATAGGTTTCGAAATGCTTGGTCAATTCTCTTGCTACCACTACTTGACGTTCGGGTTCGAAGAAATCCAGCATCTGCTCAAGGGTTTTGATCAAGCGATGAGGCGATTCGTACAAAACCATCGTCCTAGCTTCTTGCGCCAAAATTTTTAAGCGCGTTTGACGGCCTTTTTTATGCGGTAAAAATCCTTCAAAAATAAATTTATCGCAGGGAAATCCACTGGAAACAAGCGCTGGAACAAATGCAGTAGGACCAGGGAGGCATTCCACGTCAATCCCTCGTTCGATACATGCACGGACCAATAGAAATCCCGGATCAGAAATCCCTGGCGTGCCGGCATCAGAAACGAGGACGGTACATTCCTGCTGTTCAATGATGTCAATGCTTTTTTCTAAAAATCGGTGTTCATTGTGCGCGTGAAAGGCCAGCACTTTTTTGGAGATGTCAAAATGCTTCAATAATTTGTGGGTGACACGCGTATCTTCTGCAAACAACAAGTCTGCTTCTTTCAGGTAGCGCAAACTTCGAAGCGTGATGTCTTCTAAATTTCCAATGGGTGTTGGTACTAGGACTAATCTGGGCATGTTTGAATAAATTTAGGCGAAAACAGCGCGAACGACTTCTTCGATTTTTGCACAGGGCACGATTTGAATGTGTTTGTGTTTTTTTTCAATTCCTTTTGAATAGGAAGAGACAATGATTTTCTCATATCCCATTTTTTCTAATTCGGATAATCGTTGCTCCAAACGGTTTACTGGCCTAAGTTCTCCAGATAAACCAATTTCAGCAGCAAATGAAACCGTTTTAGGGATGGCTAAATCAGCATTAGAGGATAAAATGGCCATGGAAACTGCTAAATCAATGGCTGGATCGTCTACTTTAATTCCACCGGCAATGTTCAGAAATACATCTTTCGCCGCCAAACGGAAACCACAGCGTTTTTCCAATACGGCCAATAACATGTTCAAGCGTTTGACATCAAATCCGGTAGATGAACGTTGCGGAGTCCCATAAGCTGCTGAACTCACTAAGGCTTGAACTTCAATTAAAATGGGACGTATGCCATCCACCATGGATGCAACCGCCACACCACTAAGGTCTTCATTTCCAGAAACGAGTACTTCGGATGGATTCTCTACAGGAACCAAACCTTGTCCTTGCATGGAATAAATCCCAAGTTCATTCGTTGAGCCGAAACGGTTTTTTATGGACCGCAACAAGCGATAAATGTGGTGTCGATCTCCTTCAAATTGCAAGACAGTATCCACCATGTGTTCCAAAACTTTTGGTCCAGCGATGGTTCCGTCTTTGGTGATATGTCCAATCAGGAAAACTGGAATGTTTGTTTGTTTGGCAAAGCGCAGCAGGTTTGATGTACATTCGCGTACTTGCGCAACGCTGCCTGGCGAGCTTTCAATCGTGTTGGTGTGAAGCGTTTGAATGGAGTCAATCACCAATAATTGGGGTTGAACCTCATTTGCTTGAATTAAAATTTGTTGAAGATTGGTTTCCGTCAATAAATAACACCGATCGTTTTCCAATCCAAGTCGCTCAGCCCTCATGCGAATTTGCTGATCACTTTCCTCTCCGGAAACATAGAGCACTTTTAGTTTCTCTTTGATGGCCAATTGCAAAAGCAGGGTTGATTTACCAATTCCTGGGTCACCGCCCAGCAAGGAAATGGATCCCAACACAATCCCGCCGCCCATCACGCGGTTCAATTCAAAATCTTTTAAGGTGATGCGGCTTTCCTCTCCTTGTTCTACTTCTTGAATCAAAAGCGGTTTACTCGCCTTCGTTTCTTTCGAAAAGGAAACAACGTGTTTGGTGGTTTTTTCTAGAATTTCCTCCACAAATGTATTCCATTCTTGACAAGACGGACATTTCCCTAACCATTTCGGGGTCTCGTGACCACAATTTTGACAGAAAAAAGCTGATTTTGTTTTGGACATGGAATAAAGATATAGATTCGAATGCAAATGTAGGCACAAGTTCTGATTAATTTTTCAGGCCCGAAAAGATGGCTTGTTTATTCAATAACAGCAGTTTAATAATCCCTTCATTTTCAAATCAAAAAAATATTTTCAATAATTTACCCGAGATTGATTCTTGGAAAAACAAAAAATTTAATTTTGCCATATAATTATTCATCTAAATATGTCGAAGAGAAGAGCTATTATCAGTTACGATAAATTATCAATTGACCAGAAAAAACAAATTCTCAAGGATTACCCTGATGGGTACATCAATCATTTGACGACCATCAAAACACCAACAGGAGAAACCTTAGATGCGTTGATTTGGGAAACAGACGAAGTAATCTATTTGGTCAAAGTCAACAAAGTCATGCCGAAAGCGAAACCGGTTTCGGAAGATGAGGAAGAAGATTTTGAGGATGATTTCGATAAAGTTGATGACGTCAAGGATGATGAATCAGAAGAGGAAGAAGACGATGATTTTGATGATTCCTTCGACGATGCTGAATCCGATGATGACGATTCTGACGAAGAATAAATAGTCACGTCTTTCTTTTTTCTACTTTTGAGCTAAGGATATAAAATGACAGCTCAAAAACCTCTATTTTCTCAAGTACCAATTTCCCCTTGTGTGGACAAAGTAGGTGTGGAAGAACGCGTTGCGCGATTTCAAACGCGAAGCATAAAAGGCGCGTCCAAATTACAAGGACTCTCAATGGTTTTGTCCATGATTGATTTGACAACCTTGGAAGGAAAAGATACGCCTAATAAAGTGAAACAAATGTGTTACAAAGCAGCACATTTACATGATGCTTATGTAGGATTACCAACGGTTGCGGCGGTATGTGTTTATCCAAGCATGGTGCCCATTGCAAAGGAAGCTTTAAAGGATACCACGATTAAAATTGCTTCAGTTTCCACTGCTTTTCCCTCTGGTCAAGCGCCGTTCGAAGTGAAAAAAATGGACACAAAATTTGCCATCGAAGCAGGAGCGGATGAAATAGACATGGTTATTTCTCGTGGAAAGTTCTTGGCGGGTGAGCATGCTTTTGTCTTTGATGAAATCGCGGCAATCAAAGAAATCTGTGGCACAAAACGCTTAAAAGTAATTTTGGAAACGGGTGAATTGGCCACCTTGGATCAGGTTCGACGGGCAAGTGACATTGCCATCCATGCTGGAGCTGATTTCATTAAAACATCCACTGGAAAAATTCAACCGGCGGCAACCATGCAAGTCACTTATACCATGCTGATGGCCATTCGTGACCATTTTGACAGAACGGGAAAAATGGTTGGGATGAAGCCTGCAGGAGGAATTTCGACCTCAAAATTGGCACTTCATAATTTAGTCATGGTCAATGAAATATTGGGTGAAGCTTGGCTAAGCAACGAATGGTTTCGTTTTGGCGCAAGTAGCTTGGCAAATGATGTACTTATGCAATACATGAAACAAGTGACCGGAAAATACCAATCTGCTGATTATTTTACATTAGATTAATGAAAACAGAAGACACAAATAAATGGGAATATGCGCCTTCTTTGGAGGGAACAAATCATATTCAATTGAAAGAAAAATACGACCTTTTCATTGATGGGAAGTGGGTGAAACCAAATGCTGATCGTTATTTCGCTAGCATCAATCCCGCAAATGAAGAGAAATTAGCGAACATTGCTTGGGCATCTGAATCTGACGTTGATTTAGCCGTAAAAGCAGCTCGTAGGGCTTATGTTGATGTGTGGTCGAAAATGAAAGCATCGGAACGGGCTAAGTACATTTTTCGAATTGCTCGACTCATGCAAGAACGCGCGAGGGAATTTGCGGTCATTGAAACATTAGACGGAGGAAAACCCATTCGCGAATCAAGGGACATTGATGTTCCATTGGCATGCAATCACTTTTTTTACTATGCCGGTTGGGCGGATAAATTGCAGGATGCTTTTCCAAATCGTTCGGTAGAATCGCTGGGAGTTGCTGGACAAATCATTCCTTGGAATTTTCCTCTATTGATGGCTGCATGGAAAATTGCTCCGGCATTAGCAGCTGGAAATACGGTCGTGTTGAAACCAGCAGAAACAACGTCTTTAACAGCGCTTAAATTAGCGGAAATCATAGAGGAATCAGGTTTGCCGCCGGGTGTGGTGAACATTGTGACCGGACACGGTGATACGGGATCAGCGATTGTCAATCACCCTGACATCGATAAAATCGCTTTTACTGGCTCAACAGCTGTTGGAAAATTGATTCAAAAAGCTACTGCAGGTACAAGGAAAAAAGTAAGTCTTGAATTGGGAGGGAAATCGGCCAATATCGTTTTGGAAGATGCACCAATGGATCAAGCAGTTGAGGGAATCGTGAACGGCATTTTCTTTAATCAAGGTCATGTTTGTTGCGCTGGATCACGCTTGTACGTGCAAGAATCAGTTGCCGATGAACTTGTGCGAAAATTGAAGCAACGCATGCAAAGTTTGTTTGTAGGAAATCCTTTGGATAAAAACACGGACATTGGTGCCATAAACTCCAAAGAACAGCTAGAAACGATTGAAAAATATGTGCAAATTGGCATAAAGGAAGGAGCCGAAATGTTTCAAGTGGAATGTGATGTTCCGACAAAAGGATTTTATTGTCGACCAACGATTTTTACCAATGTCGCACAGTCAAGCGTCATTGCGCAAGAAGAGATTTTTGGCCCTGTATTGACCATTCAAACCTTTAGAACCATCGATGAGGTCATTCAAAAAGCCAACAATTCACCATACGGACTTGCCGCAGGAGTTTGGACCGACAAGGGTTCGCGCATCTTTAACCTAACATCCAAACTACGCGCAGGGGTTGTTTGGGCCAATACTTACAATAAATTCGATCCAGCTTCACCTTTTGGTGGATACAAGGAAAGTGGTTTTGGTCGAGAGGGCGGACTACACGGATTAGAAGCTTATTTGAAATAACACCACCTTTAGCAAGTTAGCATGAACATACTAAAAACATACAAAATCTATATTGGCGGACAATTTCCACGTACGGAGTCTGGGCGATTTTATTCCTTGAAAGATCAGGAAGGAAAAGCTGTGGCAAACGTGTGCCTGTCATCCAAAAAGGATATCCGCAATGCGGTACAAGCGGCACGAAAAGCATTTGGTTCATGGTCCGAACGCAGCGCGTTTAACCGTGGACAGATTTTATATCGAATGGCAGAAATGTTGGAAGGACGCAAATCACAATTTGTAGAAGAGCTCATTCAGCAAGGACAGAGCCTTGAACATTCAAAGATTGAAATCGAATCATGCATTGAACGCATTGTTTATTATGCTGGTTGGTGCGATAAATACCAGCAGATTTTGAGCTCCGTAAATCCAGTGAACTCCTCACATTTTAATTTTTCCGTTGCTGAACCTACCGGTGTAGTTGGAGTATTAGCAGAGCAAAGCAGTGGATTAATCGGATTGGTTTCTCAGTTGATGCCAGTGATTGCAGGTGGAAATAGCGCGGTACTTATTGCTTCAGAGCAGTTGCCATTGTGCGCCATCACATTTGCCGAAGTGCTAGAAACTTCTGATTTGCCAGCAGGAGTCGTTAACATTTTAACAGGTTCTGCCATCGAGATGCTTCCAACCTTAGCGGAACACATGGATGTGAATGCTTTATTTCTTTCGAATGCAGGAAAAGAATTGACCACAGAGGCACAACTTTTAGCCGTCGATAATGTGAAAAGGGTAGTGGTGAAAGACGAAGATTGGACAAAAGAAAGCAATCAAGGAATTCGGTACATTTCCAGTTTTCAGGAAATCAAAACGACGTGGCATCCTATTGAACAAATAGGCGGAGCGACGAGTAGTTATTAAGGATTAATTGAATTAAACTATTTCTTTAAGTTCCTGCATGGCAGAATGAATCATGTCAGGCGCACCCACCTCAAATCGAGCGAGTTCGTACTTTCCTTCGGAGTTTGAGCGCAAGACATTCATTCGTTGAAAGAAATCGATGTTTAATTGTGAACCTGCTTCTTTCACGAAGTGGTTGATTTTATCCATGGAACAACCAGAGGCCTTCACAGCATGCTCATTTGCGACAATGGCAATCGCAGCGTCGTGAAGTACGAATCCAACGGCGTCTAATGCTTTTCCATGCGTTTGCCAGCTTGAAACAAATCGAGTTAAAGATTCATTCAACCACGTTATTTCGGTTGCCGACATCGTACGGTCACCAACAAATACCCATAATCGGGCATCCATAGGGAAGTGCTGGGGGATGTTATAAGTCTGCTGCATTCGCAATTAATTCGGCTACATCCATCACTTTTACTTCGCCTTCTTTTTCGAAGTTTTTCACACCATCTGTCATCATCGTATTGCAAAAAGGACAACCCGTAGCAATGATGTCCGCTTTCGTTTCTAATGCATCTTCGGTGCGTTCTACATTGATTTCCTTGTTGCCTTTCTCTGCTTCCTTGAACATTTGGGCTCCTCCTGCCCCACAGCAGAGTCCATTGGTTTTACAACGCTTCATTTCAACCAATTCGGCATCTAACTTTTCAATCAACGAACGCGGTGCTTCGTATACATCATTCGCTCGTCCCAAATAACAGGGATCGTGGAAGGTGATTTTTTTACCTTTGAACGTATCTCCACCTTCAATGCTTAGTTTTCCGGTGTTGATGAGGTCTTGGATGAGTTGAGTGTGGTGAATCACCTCGTACGTTCCTCCAAGCTCAGGATATTCATTTTTAAGGGTATTGAAACAATGTGGACAACCCGTCACAATTTTCTTCACCTCGTAGGCATTCAGCAACTCAATGTTCATCATTGCTTGCATTTGGAAAGTGAATTCGTTTCCGGCGCGTTTTGCCGGATCACCTGTGCAACTTTCCTCTGTACCCAATACGGCAAAGTCAACCTGGCATTTATTCAGGATTTTAACAATTGCTTTGGTGATTTTTTTTGCGCGATCATCAAAACTTCCGGCACAGCCAACCCAAAATAGAATTTCGGGAACCTCACCAGTTGCCATTTTTTCGGCCATTGTTGGAACTCTCATATCAATCGTTATTTTTCAAAAACTTGAATGTTAACATTCTTTTCAATTAAATGCGTGAATTTACCTTCATACCTCGTAGCACGAACGATGTGGTTGTCAATCCAATGGTAATTCCCACCTCGTGGTTTGCCCATCATCATTCCATGGTAGTTAAATCCATGTTTCGCGAGCCACGCTTCCGTAATTGCACGGTGTTCTTCTAATCGTGAGGTAAAAAATGTAATGATGTGACCTTGATCGTACCATTCATTCACGGTTTCTAAGGCATCTGGAAAAAGAACCGCGAATTCCATTCGCTCTGGCTCTTCATTCGGAATGTCCTCACAAATCGTCCCATCGATGTCAATCAAATAATTTTTAATGTGTTCGGGTAAAATGGGAGAAAGGTTTTTTCCATCTTCCATTAAGTCAATGAGTTTCCCCTCACTAGGATTATTCTTCATTTGCCCAATTTAAACGTTCTGTTTGTGCGAATTGCCATGGTGCTCCATTGTTTTCAATGTTTGTGAGCATTCCCGTTAATTCACTCGGAACTTTCGATTCTTCCATCACCAAGTAGCGTCGTAAATCAACTATGATGGATAATGGATCAATGTTTACGGGGCATTCTTGTACGCAAGCGTTGCAACTTGTACATGCCCAAATTTCTTCTTCCGTGATGTAATCTCCAATCAGGCTTTTTCCATCATCGTATCCTTTGCCATGTTTGCGGTAGTTTTCTCCAACTTCCACCAGACGATCCCTTGTATCCATCATGATTTTTCTTGGGGATAAAAGTTTTCCAGTCATGTTTGCCGGACAGGAGGATGAACACCTTCCACATTCCGTACAGGTGTATGCATCAAGCAGGTTTTTCCAAGTTAAATCCGTCACATCTTTTGCGCCAAATCGTTTTGGTGCTTCTTCTGGATTTAAAGGCGCGGCGTATGGATCTGCGTTCGGATCTAACATCAACTTAACTTCGTTTGTCACCGATTCCATGTTGTTAAATTTCCCTTTTTCCTCCAAATTGGAATAATATGTATTAGGAAAAGCCAACAAAATGTGAAAATGTTTCGAGTAGGGTAGGTAGTTCAAAAAGGCAAAGACCATGAAAATATGACCCCACCAACCCATGCGTTCAATGATGTGCAAGGAATCGATGCTCAAGTTTTGAAAGAGAAGGGGACCCATCCACGATGAAATGGCAAAATCAAAATGTCCTTTCGCAAACGCCACATGTGAGCCGCCTCTGCTGTAGAGTACCTCATCTGCTCCGTTCATGCTGAAAATGCAACAGATCAATACGATTTCCATGATTAAAATAAGGTTGGCGTCCTTCGTTGGCCAACCCATTAGTTCACGCATGGTAAAACGCGGTAGTTTCAATAAATTTCGACGGATCAAGAAGGCTAGGGTTGCAACGAAAGCCAATACGGACAAGATTTCGATGAAACTGATCATGAATGGATAGAATGCTCCTAATTTGAAATAAAAGTACCGATGATGGCCACTTAATCCATCAATGGCAATTTCAATTAATTCAATCTGAGTAATGACAAAAGCAACATATATAGCAAGGTGTAACAATGCTGGTATTGGACGAGAGAACATTTTCTTTTGACCAAAAGCGACCAAAACCATTGTTTTAATGCGCGTTCCTTTTTGATCCGAACGATCGGTGTCTTGTCCAAGTAAGATGTTGTAACGCACTTTCCATGCGTTGTACGCGAAAAATCCAAGTCCCGCGCTTAAAAGAATGGCAAAAAATACGATTTCCATGAATGTTTAAATTAGTCTGGGATGGTGTCCAACCACTTTTTGAATTTCAATTCCTCTTTCTCACTTAGAATAAGTCCCTCAGATTTCTTGCCGAAGACCGAGAAATGCACGTATCGACTAGGATTTGCTTGTAAATCGGTCACGAGGTTTTGCAAATCTTTGTTCGTTTCGACCAATTCATTGTATAATTTTTCGTCATGAATCAATTTCCCCAAAGTACCATGACCGTTCTCCACATCTTCCAAGGCGAGGTTCAGTTTTTTGATGGTGGTCTGGGCATCCAAAATAACAGATTTGAAATCGGCACTAACAAAGTCGTCCGTAATTTTACGTGTATTTCCGATGATTTTAGAGAGCTCATCATTGCTTTTGCGAATGTTTAGGGTAATGGATTCGACATTCGACATGATCTTAGAAAATTGATTCCGTTCAGAGGCAATAAACCCCTCTAGTTCATTTGCTACTCGGCCCAAACGTTTAATTGTGTTTTTCACTTCGAGCAAACTACCTTCAATTTCCGATGTTGCGGTTGTATCCCAGAACGAGGACAAAGAAATCACCATTCGATCGATGGAGCCCATCATCTTTTGAAGGCGCTGAGAAATGGGATCGGCATACGCTTTCACTTGCGTGACCATGTCAATCGACAATTTTCCAGGGATCACGCTATTTGGCTTGTAATAACCTTTTGAAATATTGGCTGGTGTGTGAATTATTAAACATTTATTAATAAAATCTAAAGAGCCAATCTCAACAAAAGTACCTTTTGGGAGGCGAATGTCTTTTTCTTGAATGTTGAAGGTCATCTTCACTTTTTTATTGACCGAACCATTTGGAATGGATTTTATGGCCGTTACTTTACCGACGGTCACTCCGTTCAATGTAACATTACTGGAGACCATAATTGACCCAGTATTAGGGAAATACGCTGTATATTCGATGTCTCCGCCAAGAAAACTATTTCCTTTCAGAAAGTTTATTCCGGTGTATAAAACAGCGATAGATGCCAATGCAATGATGGCGGCTTTTATTTCTTTCGTGAACTTCAAACTACTTTTTTTCTGCTAATTTAATAGCTTTTTCAATACTAATTCGCTCTCCGTTCATGAACGCAGCTACAAAAGCATGATTAAATCCTTTTTCAATCAATTCGTTTTTGTAGTTTTTGGCTCCAGCGAGGTCATTTTTAAAGGTTCCAGTGCAGTATTTATACATGTTGTTTTCCATGTATTCATAAATTTCTAGTCCTTTAAAGCGCGATGAATTCATCGCAATTTGTTTGTCGGAAGTTTCAATTTGCACTCGGAAAACGAGTCCAGAAGAGTCAGCTAAATTGTTGACCGGTTCCTTTGGTTTGGGGTCAGTGGGTTTCACGACTTCATCGACCTGGCCAGTTGCCACCACTTTTCCTTCCATTTGATTTTTATAATTTTCAAACGCTTTAAACATGGCTGCTGCCATTTTCTCTTGTCCATCAGTAGATCCAATGAATTTTTCTTCGGTCGGATTCGGTAAAAAACCCGTTTCAATCAAAACACTAGGCATGGTGGTTTTATATAAAACCAAAAAACCTGCTTGTTTCACACCACGGTCATAGCGTCCGATTCGTTTGAATTCTTTTTGTAAATATTCCGCAAATTCGATGGAGTGATTCAAGTAAACCGAACCTTGCAGTTGCAATTGAATGATTGCATCGGGGGATAAATCAAAGTCTTTGTATTTCGCTCCTTTGTCATCTTCCAAGGCAATAATGGAGTTTTCTCTTTCCATGACCCTTTGTTGGGCCTCTGTGCGATGCAATCCAAGGACGTAGGTTTCTGTTCCGTAAGCGGAGCTACTTCCGGCGTTGGCATGTATGCAAATAAATAGGTCCGCATTTGCTTTGTTGGCAATGTTCGCTCGGTCGATTAGTTCCACGAACACATCGGTTGTCCGGGTGTAAATGACGTTAACGTTTGGGTATTTACTTTTAATTTTCGCTCCTAGTTTCAAAGCCATTTCGAGGCAAACAACTTTCTCATGCGCAAAACTACCGTGACATCCTGGATCTTTCCCGCCATGACCAGCATCGATTACCACGGTTTTAATGCCATGATTGGGTGTTCCTTGTGCATACCCTTGGAAGGATAAAAGAAAAACAGACATCCATGTAAATAAATGTAGTTTTAATTCGTTTTTCACAAACAACTTGAATTTTGGTAGCTTTGTACGTTTATTGCGCATACAACAAAATTAAGAGTCAACTTTGACCAAAACAACACACATACAACAACTTTTCTTCGTTACATTGTTAATAATGTGCAATTTGTCTGTGGTTACAGCTCAGAACACCTTGTATGTCAATGACTCTAGTTTGCGCAACATCATTACCTATTCAGCCGACGAGCGTATTTGGAATGATATGGAAAAGAAACAAATTCACCTTTTTGGAAATGCCAAAGTGGAAATGGAGGGCTTATTGATTACCGCTGGATACATTTTATTGGATTTAGATGCCAACGAAATCTCTGCAAAATACCGGTACGACAAGGACAGTAATAAAGTGGAATTTCCGGTATTTACCGATGGGGGCGAATCGGTAAACTGCCATACGCTGAAGTATAATACGAAGACCCAAAAAGGATTTCTAGAGGAATTAGCCATTAAACAAGATGAGTTTTATTTCCACATGGAAACAGCGAAACGACATCCAAATGATGAGATTCACTTGTTGAAAGGTCGTTTAACAACCTGCGATTTAGACGAGCCGCATTATCATTTTCAGTTAAGCAAGGGAGTCATTGTACCGAATGAACGCATTGTAACCGGACCAATGAATTTATGGATCAATGGAATCCCAACGCCACTTGGACTCCCATTTTCATTTATTCCAACCAAGGAGCAGAAAAAGAATGGACTATTGTTCCCAGAGTTTGTCCCAATTTCAACTTATGGTTTCGGTATTCAAAATTTGGGTTATTTCTTCCCGATCAATGACCGTTTTCAAACCGCTGTATACGCCAACGTATATAGCCGAGGATCTTGGGGACTGCGAAACGACCTAGACTATGCGAAGCGCTATGGTTTTTCTGGAAGGATTTCGCTTGGATTCCAGCAATTTAATAATGGATTTCCCACGAATAACAAAAACAATAAGTTGAGCATTCAATGGTCGCATCGCAAAGAAGCAAAATCGAATCCATTTTGGAGTTTTTCTTCGAATGTCAACTTCATTTCGGATAATACCACGAAGAATAACCTTGACCCAATCAATCCAGAATATTTCAATAACTCTTTTAATTCCGACATCAATTTGAATAGGGCTTTTCCTGGAAAACCATTCAACATGGGCATGAAAATTTCCATGCGTCAAAATTCCATTGCCAAAAACATTGCCTTGGTGAGTCCAATTTTAACGGCTAATTTAACACGTGTTTTTCCATTCAAGAGTGCCTTTAAAACAAGCGATAAAAACTGGAAGAAAACGATTGAACGAATCGGGATTTCTTATAATTTCGAGGGTCAAAACCGTTCAAATTTCTCCGATCAATTGTTATCGAAAGGGGATTTGAATGGGATTTCTCAGCAATTCATGAATGGGATTTCACAATCCATGACCATTCAGACCACAACGGGTTTATTTGGAAATGCGATTAAAATAAATCCAACGATTAATTATGGGAATAAAATCAATTTACAACAGATTCAAAAATCCTATGATGCTACCTCAAATGCAACGAAGATTGACACCTTGCAAGAATTTGGGATGGCTCATGAAGTGAACGTCAATGTGAATGTAACCACGGTGATTTATTCGTACTATCAATTTGTTGGAAAGAACAAACCAAAATTGCGTCATTTGATCACTCCTTCCATCGGATTTAGGTACGTACCTCAATTAAATGAATGGTTACAAGCTGATGCTGGCGCCAATCAAAGCAACATAAAATATTCTCCTTTTGAACGATCCATTTACACGGTAGGAAATGCACAGAAAGCATCCCTGTTGAATTTTGGAATCAACAATACCATGGAGCTAAAGGTGAAGTCGGATAAAGATACCTTGACTGGTTACCGCAAAATCCGTTTGATTGATCAGCTTTCCATTAACGGAAATTATGATTTCTTGAAGGATACAATGCCTTTGTCGAATATTGGATTAAACTTAAGAATTAGTCCTGCTGACTGGGTGAATTTCGTTTCTGGAGCGTCCTTTAGTCCTTACGCATGGAATGCAACAACAGGAAAAACGACTGCTTCCTATGCTGTAGCAAATAATCAAGGATTGGGCCGATTTTTAACGACAAACCTAACAACATCGCTTACGATTGCGCCTAAAAAATCACGAGAGAAAGTAGCCAACTCTACGACAGTGGCAAATGAACAAAATTGGAATGCTGATTTTAATTATTACGCCCTGCATCCGGAACGTGCAGTGTACTTTGACATTCCTTGGAAGATGAATCTATCTCACGTTTATTCCATCAATACCAATCAGGCTATTTCGACGAGTAATCCATCTAAAACCAATATTGCGCAAACATTGGTTGTTAGCGGAGATGTAAGTCCAACCAAACGTTGGAACTTATCCGGTAATTTGAACTTTAATTTACAGGATTTTCGCTTAACCAACGCTTATTTTTCATTGAATCGAAATTTACACTGCTGGGCCTTGTCTTTTTATTATGTGCCGGTTGGAGGAAACAAAAGTTTTCTGTTTAGCATCCGGAATACTTCGTCCATTTTCAAAGATGCCAAAATTGAAATCCGCAAGCCACCAGCTTTGTTATAGGATTTTACTTGATCTCCTGTCCCGTCATTTTTCCAACTACCGAAGTGAATTTCGCACCTAGAAAGACAATTTGCGCGGAATAATGCACCCAAGCGAGTGTTACGAATAAGGAGTTGGCGATTCCAATTTTCCCGAGCACAAAATAATTGTGTAGGTAATAATTAATGGCGAATTGACTCAAAACGAGTAAAATAGAGGTAAATACAGCGCCCTTAAATGCCACATTCCACTTCACTTGTGCGTCAGGTATGTATTTAAATACTAGGGTGAAAATCATTAAATTGCTGCCTATCGTCAATAAGTTTTGAAGTATTTCTACCGAAAAATCGAGTATGCCACTATGGTACTGATTCCAATTTTGGATGGCCGAAAAAATAAAAACTTGGGCAAAGTAGAATAGGATGATGATTAAGGCAAATACAGCAAGAAGTCCCATGGATATGAAGCGAAATCCAATGATGTCCATGAATAAATTTTCTTCTTTCCTATTTTTCTTTGTGACCTGAAAAAATTCATTTAAACTTCGTTTTAAGGAAACAAAAAAGGCGGAGCAACTATAAAGAAGGACTGCCACACTGATCATTTCCATGAAAAAACTGGGTTTATGTAAAGACATCCCGTTGACCACCTCTAAAATGGAGGAACTATCCGTCATACCCATTTGATTTTGAAGCAGATCAGAAAGCATCACTTTCATGTTTTCCGACCCAACCAATCTTCCGAAAATCGAACTGGTTAAATAAATGATGGGTATAAATGCAAAGAGGGTGTAATAGGCAAGTGCGGCTCCATGGTAAAATGTCCCATCTTTTACATAACTTACAACGGCTTCCTTGAAGGCCATTAGGCCCCAATACCATTTTAAATTAGCTTGTTTTTTTATTGATTTCGATTCTTGTGGCGTCATTTAATCGTTCAAATTGATATAAAACAATGATTGTTCCTTGTTCCGTTTTAAAGTAGTTATGGTATAAGCCACCAACAAAAATACTGCGCATAAATTCAACAGGAATCCCATTGCCGGAGCTCGAAATGCGGTATTCATCAGGTCTGAAAAGCACAGTCTTTTCGTTTTCTTGAATCACGTTCACTGGTCCAAATAACCGTGCTTGTTGCACATTGGAATAATGGTAATACAGAAATTCGGGCTTATATTTTTTACTTAAGTTTCCATTTTTTAAGATGCAAATGGAGTCACAAAGCCCCAGAACATCTTGTCCTTCATGAGAAACCAAAACAATGGTGGTCTGTTCTTCTTCTCGCAAACGGATCAAATGAGTTGTTAGCCGTGCGCGTAAATTAGCGTCAAGGTGTCCAAAAGGCTCGTCTAGTAATAATACGGCCGGTTGATCAGCAATTGCTCTTGCAATCGCTAGACGTTGTTGTTCCCCACCAGAAATGAGGTGTGCTTTTGTTGAAGAAATGGATTTAAGGTCGAAGAGACGCAACAATTGCTGCACCCTTTTATCCCTTTTTTGATCCGGAAGGTGCAACACCACTTCGCGCAAGTTTTCCTCAACGGTATGGTAAACATCGAGTTTGAAGTCCTGATTGACCATCGCAACGTGTTTGAATCCAGGAATCAATAATTGATGAACGCGTGGTTGAATTTTATCCGCTAAAGAAACTTCTCCTTTATCTGGATCAATGAGGCCAGCAATGATTTTTAACAAGGAAGATTTACCTGCACCACTTTTCCCAACAAGTCCAAGAATCTCTCCTTTTTTAACGTTGAGGTTAGCCCGTTTTATGATCGGTTTTGCATAGCTAAGTTCAATGTTCTTCAATGCAATCATAAGCGAATGAGTTCTTTCGGGAAGGATTTTGATGCAATGAATATTCCTGGAGTTGGATTCGACATTGGTTCGTAATCTTTCAAAAAGATTTCAATGACAAATCCCTGATTGGTTTGCTGGAATTTAGTTTCAGAAACGATGCTTTCGGAGGCGCCAACAAATACTTTTGGAGCATCTGATGATTGAATTTCAAATAAATGCATGTGAGGAATGTCGTATTGAAAGGATTGTTCGTTTTCATCAATCCCTGCCAATGGATAACTAACGCCTTTTAATTCAGTTACTTCAGTTACATCACTGGAAATCGACAATTCATCCTCCCAGTCGAACTTAACATTGTCAATAGATGGATTTCCATCGTGATTTTCATCCGCAAATGCTTGAGAATACAAATCGTTTAGTAGGTATACATGGATTTTACAGTTCATTTTTTTCGCTAGTTTTTTCAATTTCATTTACCTTGAACGCGGAAGGCACTAATTCAGGAACAAGTTTAAGAATTAAAGGGAGAAGTAAGCTCCCTCCAGGCAAAAGAAATAGCGCAATGGAGGGCATGGTTTTAATTAAATCCATAAACTGGGTACGAACCTGCTCTTTTTCCATTGGACTTAGTTCCTCTTTTCTCGATTTCTGAATCAAAGCCATCAATTCTTTGCTCTCACGCATTTCTTGAACGAGCTTATCTTTATTTCGTCCTAGAATTCGGATCCATTTTTGACTAAATGATTTGAATACATACCCACTATCAGTTTCGGATTGAAAAACAAGGTTTTCATTCTGATTTTGAAGCATATAAGCCGTGCACATCTCCATAGACTCTTGCATTTCTTTTTCGGTCAATCCAATGGAAACACCCAGGGATTTCAAGTGTTTGTATTCTATTTCAGAGGGTTGATGTGTTCCCTGTATCAGAAAAATACCTAGTTCGTAACTTACTTTAGAAAGTAGCTTGTCTTCGATAAATTCTTGCTTGATAACTTTTAATGGAACTCCTGTTAATATGCGGTTTTCAAAGCGATTTCTGTGTGCTTTCTCTAGTTCTGTCGATGCTAAAAAATGCCATAAAACCCGTTGCTCTTTTTCTTCCACATTATTGTCAGCATATGCGGCATAGATGACACTGTTCATAAGTGAACTCGCATAATCGTGGTAATGGCTGCTGAATGAATGGATTTTTCCTTCCAAAAACGCTCGGTATAAGACGATGTCAAGAAAAACAAACGCATTCGACATGTGGTTTAACCAATAATTTGCTCCAAAAAAAGTGCTTTTTACGTGAATTCGTTGGGCGAGGATTTCTTCTATATCAAGGCCTGCTTTTCCTTTGAATACCCTGTCAAACCAGGCAAAAACGCCTGAGTCTTGTGTCGTTCCGTAAAAGTCCACCAAGCTTTCCAAAAAGGCATCTTGATCAAAAACACCTTGTTTTTTCCTCAAATAGGTGAATAACAAGGTCTCAAATAAAAGTAATTTTAACTTTTCATCATGTGTAAATTTACTTGCATCCAAACCATGTGAAAAAAGTAAATGCATCGCATTTCCATATACGAGTCCCGTTCTATGTGAAATGAAATGGGTGATGTCTGACTCGTTGCTTTGAACCAAGTCTAAATCAAGGGAGATGACGTCCTTGTCTAGTAGTTGAAAAAATTTGGCAATCCAATTTTTAGAGCCAGGGGAGAACGCATTTTTAAGGGAGGACATAACGCGCGGCAAGTCCAAAGTTCCATCCCAATCTTAAATTTGGAATGAGTTGTAAATAAGGTCCTGTTTCAAATGCGAAGGTGAATGGATAATCCGGAAGTTTGTATTCTGTTCCAATGACACCATTTGCTCCCACCATGAACTTATCATTTGCTGAATTATTCATGATTGGATTTCCAGAAACTAAACCCATACCCGGACCAATTCCAACGTAATAGTCAAAATCGGAAGTCAATTCATGCTGCCATTCGTAGTTCCCTTGAATCCAAACATAATTGGAACTTCCACCTAAACTCACTTCCAGTGCGTTATTGGCATTTAAAAAATGTTTTGCATTCAATTGTGTAAAACCAACATTCGAAAACCTTAGTCCAATCGAGTTTGTATACTTCTGTGCAAATAAACTCATAGAGAATAAAAGACTGATGCTTAAAAGAATCGTTTTCATAGGCTGTTTTTTACAAAGTTACAATTTACCCGCTATAGTAAAGGCAATTTTTTTTGTTAAAATAACACTTCCGTCGGTCGAAAAAACTTCTACAAGTAAAATATAAACACCAATAGGCGCTTTCATTTGTTCGTTCATGATACCGTCCCAACTAAAAAAGCCAGAAGTCGCCAATAATTCATTGGAAAAAATGGTTTTTACCTCTCGGCCTATATCGTCAAAGACCCGTGCCTTCCCCAACAAACCTGCTTTTGAAAAGGAATAATTCACCATTAAAACATCTTCAAATCCATCAAGATCGGGTGAAAAAACGTCGTTTTGCAGACTGATGGATTCCGGAGTTTCTCCGAATTGAAATTGTGAGTTGATTCTTCCTGGCGTTGCAAATCCAATAGATTCAGCGGCCGAATGCCAATTTGTTGCCTGATTCGAAAAAGCATCAGGTAGCAAACGCTCTAAAGATACCCCGTCTGTGTTATCGAGCAGTGAAAAATGCCAGTCCGAGTTATAGGAAACACGATCGATTTGCTCACCATCTTTCAATAAATACACGGTCCCAGAGTCTATGTTGTACGAAGGCATGTCCATTTCAATGAGTCTGCCAGGAATGGTACTTGGATAGTTTAGAAGAAGAAAGTTGGTATCCTCGCTGATGGCAACATAAGACATCGGTTCTAAAATAAAATGGAATGGAATGGTTTTCATGTTGGCAATCGTATCATTGTAAAAATTGGCAAATTGCCAATCCTTTAGATCGATAACCTTTGATGAGCGATTGTATAATTCAATGAAATCTTGTCCGCCATTTATGGGGTTTGCAAGAATTTCATTAACGACGATATCGCCCGCTACGGCCTGTTCTGGCAAGATAAATTGACCATAAAGCGTTGTGTCGTTTTGCCAGCAATCACTTACTGGTCCTATTTGAATTTCATACGGCGTGGAGGCCGTAAAATTCTCATTAAATTGAATGATTAATTGTGGCGGACCATTCGGGTTATCATTCACTCCCTGAACATATGTTTGCTGAATACTCAAATTGGGTGTTGTCAAAATGAATGCATTCGATAAACTACTAGAATCCATCCCTTCCGTAAAAGTTACTTCCAAGAAATTTGGATTCAGGGCAATGAGCGAACTAAAACTTGGTTTACTTTGATCTGGAGCAGCACTAAAAACGGAGTTGATGGTTCCTGGAGTGCCTCCTGTTAAATCATTCGACGCCTTCCAATTGTCGAAGTTGGAACAAGGATCATCTAAAAGAATGCGTTCAAGGCTATAACCTCCATCTTTTTTGCTGTTGTCTTGATACCAGTCATCGGTGTAATTAAATTGATCTAGTTGGGTCCCTAATTGATTGCTCAAAATAAGTTGATCACCTGAATTATTTAAACTGGGAAAACTGGTGACACCCGCCACATTCGTAAACATGCCAATATTGGCGTTTGCAGTCAGAACAAGATAGGAACCCGGCAATAACCAGTAATCACCTATTGTACCATTGGAAGACCCATCGCTAATGGTCCAGTCTAACAAATGAAAAACTTTGGAAGAATGGTTGAAAATTTCTACGTATTCAACATCGGGTAGACCAATGACAGGACTTGGATCAGGAAAAAACTCTGAAATGATGACGTCCCCTTTAATGGCTGTATCAGATACCAAATAATTAAAGTTTACCGTCTGATTGGCTGAAATGTTTCCTGATAAATCAGATAGGTTCGCCGTAGATAATGTGTATGTGTTCCCGTTTACTAAAGGAAATGTGGTGTTCAAATGAACCAAAGCTGGATTTAGGGCATCTTGCTGAACCGACACGAACGAATTAAATGGAATAATGGCATAATTGGCCAACTCAGTCGCACTGGAAGCACTTAATGCTTCATTAAAGAGTGCATCAATTTGACCGGAAGAAATCGCCGTGGCTTCTAGCAATTGAGGAGGCTGGACATCTAAAACAGGGGATCCAATGTACACATCGTCCAAATAAAACTTCGTTGCGTTGCTGGCGGTGTAGGTGCATAAATAACCGAAAGTTGTACCAGTGAGGACATTTAAATCAGTGAAACTTCCTTGCAAGCCATAGTTCATTCCTCCGCTGAGGTCGGCATAAAGTTCCCAAACATTACTTGATGTCAAAACAACTTTAATTCCAACGGTAAAACTGTTGGCAATTTGACCATCCATCCCGGAACAAAGCAGGGTAGAAATGCCATTTTCAAGTTTGAATAAGCGAATGGCGTCTGTTGCATTGGCTTCGCCAAATTGCAAATAATACCCATTCTGAACGAGGTTAAGGTCATTGTTGTCGGCGCTCAAATACACTTTACCGAAATTACTAGAGGATGGAGAAAAGTTTTGTTTTAGCCAGAATTGCCATTCGTGGTTTTGCAAGTTTGAAAGTCCATGTGGGATGCTTAAATAAGATGTGGCCGCGTTTACATTGTTTAATTGCAATTGTTGGCTGGGATTTACGATGAAAACATTGGAGTTTCCGGTCCATGTTGGATTACTTGAAAATTCTCCGTCGGCGAAATCATCCGAGACTTGAGCATTCAAGAATGGTACACTCATCCAGAAAAAAAAGAATATTATTCCGTAATTCCACTTCATAGCTATCAAATATATTAATTTTACAGGCTCAAATAGCTTAATAACGTATGAAAGTAGCAGTTGTTGGAGCAACAGGGATGGTTGGTCATGTCATGTTGCAAGTTTTAAAGGAACAGAATTTTCCGATTACCACGTTAATCCCCGTTGCATCTGAAAAGTCAGTTGGAAAAAAAATGGAATTCGGTGGATTAGAATTTGAAGTTGTTGGACTCCAAACGGCTGTGGACATGCGTCCAGATATTGCTATTTTTTCAGCTGGCGGAGAAACATCCACCCTTTGGGCACCGAAATTTGCCGAAGTCGGAACCGTTGTCATCGACAATTCCTCTGCATGGCGGATGGATCCAACAAAAAAGTTGATTGTACCCGAAATAAATGGACATTTATTGACAAAAGCGGATAAAATCATTGCGAATCCGAATTGTAGCACCATTCAATTGGTCATGGTTTTGGCACCTTTACATAAGCGCTTTGGCATTAAACGCGTCATCGTTTCGACGTATCAGTCGATTACAGGAACGGGTGTGAAGGCAGTAGAACAAATGGAAAATGAGCGTGCTGGTCAAACAGGCGAAATGGCGTACAAATACCCAATAGATAAGAATTGCATTCCGCAATGTGATGCATTCGAAGCCAACGGCTACACCAAAGAGGAAATGAAACTGACCAACGAAACCAAGAAAATTTTGGATCCATCCATTTTAGTGACAGCCACGGCGGTACGTGTACCTGTTGTTGGTGGACATTCAGAGGCGGTAAACATCGAATTTGAACAAGACTTTCAATTGGATGAGGTTCGTAAAATCCTGCATGAAACATCTGGCATCACACTTCAAGACAACCAAGACACATATACGTATCCGATGCCAAAATACGCTCAAGGTAAAGACGATGTGTTCGTTGGACGCATCAGACGAGATGAGAGCCAGTCCAACTCGTTGAATTTATGGATTGTAGCGGACAATTTAAGAAAAGGCGCTGCAACAAATGCGGTTCAAATCGCTAAAATTGTGGAAGGCTTAATTTAAATTAATCTTCACTTTTTACTTTTCGTTTACTTTCTTGCTTAACTTTGTTCCGTCTCTAAGGGGTGCCGAAAGGCTGAGATTACACCCATTGAACCTGTAGGATAATGCCTGCGCAGGGAAGATGACCGAGCTAATTGTTATTTATTCACCAAGAATTAGCCCCTTGTTCTTGTTTAATTTTTTAGAAAATGAAAACAAGAATTATTACCAGCTTACTATTTTTAAGTGTTTGTCACATAGCCTTTACTCAACAAAGGATTCATGGTGTCGTGGAAGATCGAACGGGCACAATTATTCCAGCGGCTCAAATTTCAGTTTTGAATTCAAATGTCCAAGTTAATTCAGATGAGAAGGGGAAATTTGAGTTAAACCAATTGCCTGCATCGGATTCCACGTATACAATCATGGTCGAAAAACCGGGTTTTTTGCCACAATCGTTGACGATTTCTGCTCAATCCATGGATGAGGTCAAAGTTCTTCTTTTCACAGGAATGAAAACCTTGGAGGACATTCATGTGAATACCACACGCTTGTCCGATTTTAATACCTCACAGATCTTAATTCGAAGAATCAATCCATTGGAACGCAAGAATTTCGGACAGGACATTCCGATTCTTTTGGAAGCAACACCGTCCTTGTTGACAACTTCAGATGCTGGTGCAGGAGTAGGGTACACCGGACTTCGTATTCGAGGGGTAGATGCGACACGCATCAATGTAACCATCAATGGAATCCCTGTCAATGATCCCGAATCTCACGCAGTTTATTGGGTCAATATGCCTGATTTAGCTTCTTCCATTGAAAACATTCAAATTCAACGCGGTGTCGGATCATCCTCCAATGGTGCTGCGGCATTTGGTGCAAGTGTGAACATTAAAACACAGGATATTTCCGAAAAACCATTTGGATCCATTGATCAATCTTTTGGTTCTTTTGGAACGTCTAAAACCACGATTAAAGCGGGGACAGGAATCATCAATAAACATTTTTCCCTTGAGACTAGAATGTCAAGCATTCAGTCGAATGGTTACCTAGACCGCGCCAGTTCGGATTTGAAATCATACTTCCTTTCAGGAGCATATATTGGAAATAAATCGGTTTTAAAAGCGATTGTTTTTAGTGGAAAAGAAATCACCTACCAAGCTTGGTATGGAACACCAGAAAGCCGCATTACCGGTGACTCAACAGCTATGAATGCCTACGCGGATCGAAATGGACTCAGTTCAGAGGAACGAGAAAACCTATTGAATTCAGGAAGAACCTACAATTATTACACGTATAAAAATCAAGTGGATCATTACCAGCAGGACAATTACCAATTGCATTTCACACACACTTTCAATGATAAGTTGATATTAAACCTTGCGGGACACTATACATACGGTCGTGGATACTATGAGCAATACCGAAAAGGAGAAAATTTAGCGGATTATGGTTTGAATCCGGTCATGATTGGATCAGATACCATTGAACAAACGGATTTAATCCGTCGTTTATGGCTGGAAAATGATTTTATCGGGGCAGTGTATGGAATCACCTACAAACCAACTACTCATCTTGATTTTGTTTGGGGTGGGTCCGTCAACACTTATTTTGGAGGTCATTATGGGGAATTGGTCTGGGCACAATATGCATCAAACAGTGAAATTTACCAGCGTTATTACAACAACGATTCAAGAAAAACGGAAGCCAGTTCTTACCTGAAAGCTGTTTACAAAAGAGATCGTTTTGATGTCTATACGGATTTGCAATTTAGATATGTCGATTACGCATTTATTGGCAAGGAATTGGTAAATGGTTTTCCTGCGGATGTGACCCAAGACGTACAATTTAATTTTTTCAATCCAAAAGTTGGAGGTAGCTTCAAAATCAACACCCAACAAATGATTTTTATGAATTATGGCATTAGCCACAGGGAACCTGTTCGAGCTGATTTTGTTCAAAGTACAGCGCAAAATCGTCCGACTTTTGAAACGTTGAGGGATCTTGAATTTGGTCACCAAGTCAATGCGAATCGCTTGACATTTACCACCAATTTATATTACATGAATTACAAAAATCAGTTGTTGTTAACCGGAGCAATCAATGACGTAGGTGCTTATATTCATACCAATGTTGCAAAAAGCCATCGCCTAGGCATTGAAGTTTATGGCGGATATCGATTTGATCAAAAATTAAAATTGACAGGTGGACTCACACTTAGTCAAAACAAAGTCGCTCAATTCAACGAATCCGTTGATGTCTATTTGGATACCTTGCCTTATTACACCCAGCAAGTGATTTCACACAATAATACCGATATGTCTTTTTCACCAAATGTTATTGGAAACGTTGGGATAGAATGGATGCCATTGGAGAACCTACAAATTTCTTGGATGACAAAATACGTTGGTAGGCAATATTTAGATAATACGGGAAATGTCCAACGCAGCATCGACCCTTATAATTTTTCTAATTTACAAATCAATTATTCCATTTTTGATAAGTTTTGCAAGGAAATTCAACTTGGATTGATGGTAAACAATGCCTTTAATCAACTTTATGAGAATAATGGTTATACTTTTTCATACGTTTATGGAGGACAAACAACCACAGAGAATTTCTATTATCCTCAAGCGGGAAGAAATTTCATGGCACGTGTACTCTTAAAGTTTTAATTGTATTTTTGAGGAAATTAAGACCAATGAAATACCTACTTTTCTTCAGTTTTTTAATCAGTATTTCCACTTTACTTGCACAACAAGTGAATGGAGAATTTAATGCAGGAGTGCCGAATACCGTTAGGAATACTCCCCCAGATTCCATTGTCAACTTTCCTGATACGGAAGCCGAATACCCGGGAGGACTAGACGCAATGGTAGAGTTCATCTTTTTAAATTTTGAACTTCCTGATGGATACTTGGATACACTTTCTTGGAATTTTAACGATGATCGGGTTTACTTATCTTTTATTGTCGAAAAGGATGGTAAAATCAGTAACATAAATGTTGAAAAGGGATATAATGACATCATTGATTCTGTTTCCATCGATGTCGTTCAACACATGCCTAATTGGACTCCTGCACAAAAAAATGGACTACCTGTTCGGACCTTAATGCGCATTCCGATTAACATTGAAGAGGCCCTTATCGGTCCAGATTTAGGTTTAGGTGAAGAGGATTTAGTAGAAGAAGAAATGATGGAAGAGGAAGACGATCGAAAATTTTCGGGGGGTCACTTTGCAGGATTCGATATTTACATGTCCCAGTTCATGAACGAGCAAGGAGACATGAATTTTGACACGCATCCATATTGGGAAAATAATGAAGTGAAATCCATCGGTTTAAACTACAATGTTTTTGACCTAAAATTCCCAATCATGGGAAGTAAATTAGGGATTACTACAGGATTTGGGGTAGGATTCCAGAGCTTTAGCCTAAGAAACAACTATGTGTTGCAACATACGGCGGATACGATTTACGCTGTGAGTGATACGGTGTTTCAATTCACTATAAACAAATTGAACGTGGCATCAATCTCCATTCCGGTGCTCTTGGATTTTAATTTCAACGAAACGTTCCAAAAAAGCTACTATATGGCCGTTGGAGTGATTGGTTCATACAACTATGGAGCACGACAACGAACAACAGGAACCTATGCCAATGGTGATCAATTCGATCATTCTACAATTTCGGCGTTTAACATGAATCGTTGGACCCTCGACGCTACTGTCCGCATGGGATATGGTCATTTTGGCATGCATGTGAGTTACCAACTGAATTCATTCTTCAAAACGGGGCATACAGTTGCCATTTATCCATTCCGAGTAGGTTTCAGTCTTTTATTTGGCGTTTAAGAAGGATTAAAACACAAGTCATTTAGGTCGTTGCCCGCTAAGAAGGACTTGTAATCCATGCGTTTTTTTCCTTCCGCTTGAATTTCTCTTAGGAGAACAAATCCATCGCCGCTAGGGAAAACAATTCCATCTTGAGTGGAAAAAGGTCCGTTTGTCCGTTTCGTTTGATCAACATTACTCACCATTGAGTCGAATAATTTAAAGGCAATCCAATTAGATTTTTTAATCGACCATAATTTGCACCAGGCAGCAGGGTAGGGGGATAAGCCTCTGATTCGGTTGTGGTTTAATTCCGCTGATTCTTGCCAATCAATTTCGCAATCTGCCTTGAATATTTTTGGTGCAAAGGGAATAGTTGAATCGTTGGGATCCTGCAAGGTCGTTTTTACAGTGCCTGAACAAATTTGATTAGCCGTTTCTACCGTTAATTCCGCTCCAATTGCCTTCAATTGATCGTGTAATTCTCCTGCGCTTAGATTGTCTGAAATGGAAATGGATTTTTGGGCAATGATGGCCCCTGTATCTATGTTTTCATTGATGAAAAAAGTACTAACCCCCGTTTCTTTCTCACCGTTCATAATGGCCCAATTAATCGGAGCTGCACCTCGGTATTTTGGTAGCAAACTCGCATGTAAATTAATCGTGCCCATACTCGGCATTTTCCATACTAAATCAGGCAACATGCGAAAGGCCACAACAATGAATAAATCCGCCTTTAATGTTTCAAGCTCCGCTAGAAAATCAGCATCGCGCAAGCGTTCAGGTTGCAAAACAGGTAGCTTGTGCGAGACAGCGTATTGCTTGACCGCACTCTGCTGAATTTGCTGGCCTCTTCCTGCGGGTTTATCTGCAACGGTCACCACTCCAACAACTTCGTGAGAAGAATGGCAGATGGCATCTAATATTCCCACGGCAAATTCGGGAGTGCCCATAAAGACGATTCGTAAGTGATCTTTCATTACACAATTTTATTTTTCCAATGATATAAACGAAGGTAAGTGATGGAAGCGATTCCAAGTAACGAAAAATAGATGTATTCAACTGTCCAGATCCAATAAATATCTAATTTCCAAACTTTGATAAATAGGAAGCAGCAAATGGAGTAAATCACCACTGTTCCCAACTCGATGAACATAGAATGCAAGGTGTTTCCTGAGCCATGGATGGTCTGAAAATAAACGGAAATAAATCCAAACAACATGATTGAAACGGAGATCAATTTTAGGATTTCTGCACTTTTTTCCACGTATCTTTCCGCAGGATTAATCAATCGAATCAATGCTTCTGGATAAAAAACGGCTCCATGAAAAGTGACGGCTAAGAAAAGGACAGTCATGAATTGAATGCGCTTTTGAATGATTGGGATTTCAGCGGTTTTCTTCGCCCCAATGTATTGTGATATGTACGTTTTTGTGGTTCCTGCGAATCCCCAAATCGGCACAAAGGCTAAGAAATAAATGGCTCGTATGTTCTGAGAAACCGTTAAATCGAATTGCCCCTTTTGCTCCAGCCAGGTAAAAAACATGGTCCATGTGGCTAAGGCGAAAAATCCCTGAAACATAAGTGGACTCCCAACTTTAAGTAACTCCTTCATCGACGCCAAATCAAATTTAAAATACGCAAATAATTGGTATTCCTTTCGTTCGGATGAAAAGATTAAATAGAGCACAAGAAAGAGCATGCCTAACCCATCCGCAATGGTATTTGCCAATGCAGCACCTTCAATCCCCATCTCAAGAAATCCATACTTTCCAAAGATCAAGGTATTGGCTAAAAATACATTGCTGCTGGCCGTGATAATGGCCGCGTATAACACCACCATTGATTTTCCTTTCGCTAATAAAAATGCTTGTATGGTAATGGTGATCATGGCAAAAAACAAAGAGAAACTTCGAATACGGAGAAAATCCCCTTGTAATAAGGCGATTTCATGATTCTTTGAATACCCGATAATGGCATTGGGTAAAAACGAGTATAGCACACCAAAAAACAAAAGAGCCAAGGTGAAATTTGTCAAGAAAGATGTTCCGAAAACCCTTCCTATTGCTGATTTACGATCCTCTCCAATCCGACGTGCAATGATGATCTGCGCACCATCGCCCATGCCAACTAAACACATGTAGATGGTAACGTATAGAAGTCCTGCATTGCCAACAGCATCAAATGCTTCCGTGGAATATCGACTGATAAATGAAGCATCCGTGATCAATACAATGGATTGAATAAAACCAGAAACCATCATGGGTAAAGCTACCCCTAAAATCGATTTATAGTTTAAGGAAAGCATGTTAATCGACCTGAATAATTAGTCCTTTTAAGTACTCACCCTCAGGGTGAAATGCATGAATGGGATGGTCTGCAGGTTGATGGATTTGTTCCAAAATTCGAACATTCCTACCGGATTCAATGGCTGCTGCAACAATGGTATTTGTAAACAAGGGCTTATCGATGACTTGAGAACAAGAAAACGTAAAAATAATGCCGCCGGGCTTGATTTGCCGAATCGCATGTGCATTAAGTCGTTTGTATCCTTGAATCGCCTGGTGTCGCTTTTCTCGGTGTTTTGCGAATGCTGGAGGATCCAGTACAATGATGTCATAATCCTCCTGTAAATCTTTCATGTAGTCCATCGCATCTGCCACAATGGAAACATGATTATCCGTGTATGCATTTAAAGTAACATTCTCATCTGTAAGGGCAATTGCCTTTTTGGAGCTATCCAAGGAATGCACTAATGCAGCTCCGTGATTCAATGCTTGAAGGGAGAAGCCACCGGAGTAACAGAACGTATTTAGCACTTTTTTTCCTTTGGAATATTCGCCTAAAATCTTTCGATTGACACGCTGGTCAATGAAAAAACCTGTCTTTTGTCCAGTAATCCAGTCAATGTTGTATTTGACCCCGTTTTCCATCGCTACATGCGGTGTTTCACATTTGCCAAGTAAATAGGTATCGCTAACTTCTTGTCGTTTTGGTAAGGTGTCCGAAGATTTAGAGTAAACTGCTTTTAAGGTTTTTCCAAGTGCATGTTTCAGTGCCTTGGCAATCAATTCAACGGAAAAGTACATGCCAATGGAATGACATTGAATCACTGCTACGCCATTGTAAAAATCGATGACAAGTCCAGGGAGTTCATCGCCTTCGCCATGACATATACGAAATATGTTATTTTCCTTCGTTAATAAGCCAATGTTTAACCGAGCATCCACTGCTTTTTTGATTTTTTTATCGAAAAAGGCTTGATCGATGACCTCGTCCTCAAAACTTAAAATGCGCACGGAAATGGTGGCATGTTGATAATGCCCAATTCCTAAAAATTGATCCCTTCGAGTCATCAAACATACCAAATCACCATCTTTCAATGATTCCGTTGAGGTTTCAATCGCACCAGAGAAAACCCAAGGATGTCGACGCATTAATGATTGCTCTTTACCTTTGCGTATGTGTAGAATAGGATATGTCATACCGACAAAGTTACATAATCCCAACTCAATCGAACCAAGTTAGGGCGTCGAACTCAATAGAAAATCAGGGATTTTGTAGTGTTTGTCCTATTTTCGACTTACTTTTGACGGAAATAAAGATGAAATATGTCAAATAAAAGAATTCTTAAAAGAAACATCAATGAGATGGTCTTTGACGTGGTAGAAGAATGTTTCCACCACCAAATGTTGGACGAGTCTAAAGCACCTGCAACAGAAAAATTGATTACAGAAGCTGCAAATTTTCAAGATGTGATTCTTAGTCGCATGCACAAAGCAAAAGGTAAAGCGGAATTCCGTGCAATCGTTTCGGAAGTTGAAGCAAAAGCATTGACTTTCGTTGATGCATTGAATGCCTTGAATAAATAATTCATGCTTCAGTTAGATTGGAAGCGCATGCTGGCAGCATTTGGCGCAGTTTCTTTTCTAATCATTCTCATTACTACCCGCGCAACTGATCCCTTTTGGAATGCAGTTGCGCTTGGTGGACTCATGATTTTCTTTTGGATATTTGAGGTGATATCCATTTATGTTACAGCCTTACTCCCTTTTATTTTAGCCATTCCTCTCGGACTTTTAGACAGCAGTGATTTGGCTGCGAGTTATGGAAATAGCAATGTTTACTTATTTTTCGGTGGATTTGTACTGGCGCTAGGTCTTGAAAAATGGAAGGTACATGAGCAAATTGCTCGTCGAATCATCAATGTTGTAGGTGATTCCAAACCAAGGATATTATTGGGCTTTATTTTAAGCACTGGCTTTTTAAGCATGTGGATATCAAACACAGCTACGGCTCTAATGATGTTGCCAATGGCGATTGCCATCATTCAAGCGATGCCTATTGCTCATCAAAAATCAAAATTCTCCCTTTTATTAATGCTGAGTATTGCCTATGCGTCGAGCATTGGTGGAGTGGGAACCCTTGTTGGCTCACCTCCAAATACGCAGATGGCGGCCATTCTTCAAAAAAACTTCCATGTAACGGTCAGTTTTTTGGATTGGATGAAAATTGGAATGCCAATCGCTATCGCCATGCTTTTGATCATGTTCCTTGTATTTTACCTTGCCTTGGGTAAAGAGCGAAAGGAAATTCACGACGTTAATTTACCGAATGTTCCTTGGACAAATGAACAACTAAGAGCCATGGCAATTTTTGGTTTAGTCGTGTTGCTATGGTCCTTCCGAGAATTGATCACCCAATGGACGGGATTCAAATACGGCGATGAAAGTGCCGCCATATTTGGTGCCATATTGTTATTTATCGTTCCGGGAAAAAGTGAAAAAAAACCACTATTGGATTGGAAAGATACCGAAAAGCTACCGTGGGGAATCCTCCTTTTATTTGGTGGGGGATTGGCACTTGCTCAAATCTTTGAAAAAAATGGAATCGTTGAAAAACTGACCACCATTTTTCAATCGTATGAGCACATGTCGGTTCCCGCAATTGTGTTAATTGTTGTGGTGATTTCGGTATTTGCATCAGAAGTGATGTCTAACCTTGCTTTGGTGACCATCTTTGTCCCTGTAATTGCCAGTTTTGCCAAAGAATCAGGTTATGACATTTTACAATTGTGCATGACCCTCACACTTGGAGCAAGTCTTGCGTTTATGATGCCGGTTGGAACGCCCCCAAATGCCATCGTTTTTTCTTCTGGATATGTGAAGATTCATCAAATGGTAAAAATGGGCTTTATCTTTAACTTAATTGGCATCGCATTAATCACTTTGTTCGCAATCCTTTTTTTGTAATTCGATAATAATTCTTATTTTCGATAACACTAAAACTAAACCATGATTACTGCTGAAAGACTTTTTGAAGTCCCAGACCATCAATTGAAAAATTACCCAAATGCGAATATGTTTGTCACAAAGACAGCAGGAATTTGGGTGCCGATTTCAACCAGTGATTTTATTGATCGAACCATGATTGTTGCCAGAGGATTAATTTCCATGGGCGTGCAAGCTGGTGACCGCATTGCTGTGGCAAGTTCAAACCGATTGGAGTGGAATATCCTGGATATCGCCGTTCAAAAAACAGGTGCCATCTTAGTGCCCTTGTATCCGAACATTTCGGAAGGTGATTATCGGTTTATTTTGAATGACTGTTCGGCAAAAATATGCCTTGTTTCAAATCAAGAATTAGCAGATAAAATTTCCAATATTCGCGCCGAAGTTCCAACCTTGGAACATTTGTTCTCCTTTGATAAATTAAGTTCGGTGCCTCATTGGTCATATATTGAAGAACAAAAAACCCATTCGGAAGAGGACCAAGTGCGTGAGCGCATGAGGAACGTGAAAAATGAAGACTTGGTAACGATCATTTACACTTCGGGAACAACTGGAAATCCAAAAGGAGTAATGTTGTCCCATCAAAATTTGTTGTCAAATGTCGCAGCGTGCATCGAGCCAATTCCAGCAGATAATCAATCACGGGTATTGACCTTCTTGCCCATTTGCCATGTGTACGAGCGCATGCTACATTATTTATACATGTACCTTGGATGCTCCATTTATTTTGCCGAATCGATGGATACAATCGGCGAGAATATAAAAGAGGTAAAGCCAGATGTGTTTTCAGCTGTACCTAGGTTAATTGAAAAAGTATTTGATAAGATACTAGCCAAAGGAGATGAATTAACCGGCATTAAACGTGGCTTGTTTTTCTGGGCTCTTGACCTTGCTGAACGTTACGATAACGTTCAAAGTACGACCGGCTATAAAATTAAATTAGCGATTGCCCGAAAATTAATCTTCTCTAAATGGCAAGAAGCCCTTGGCGGAAATGTAAAAGCAATTGCTTCTGGAAGTGCGGCTTTACAGCCTCGTTTGGCGCGCATATTTCTTGCGGCAAATATTCCCATCTTGGAAGGATATGGTCTAACGGAAACCTCACCTGTTGTGACGGTAAACAACTTTGTGACCGGAATCAGAATTGGAACAGTTGGAGCGTTAATTGAAGGTGTCCAAGTCAAAATAGCTGAAGACGGAGAGATTTTGGTGAAAGGTCCAAATGTCATGATGGGGTATTATAATCAACCAGAAGCAACGAATGAAGTGATAGATGCAGAAGGCTGGTTTCACACTGGAGACATAGGTGAGTTTCAAGAAGGAAAATATTTAAAAATTACGGATCGTAAAAAGGAAATATTCAAAACTTCAGGAGGGAAATACATTGTTCCTCAAGCCATGGAAAATCGATTCAAAGAATCACGCTTTATCGAGCAAATCATGGTGATTGGTGAAGGGGAGAAATTTCCTGCAGCATTTGTTGTTCCAAATTTTGCTTTTGCCAAAGAATGGGCTCACCGTCATGGACATGAATTTGATGCCTTATCCAATGAAGAGATCATCAAACAAACGGTATTTGTAGAACGTATGAACCTCGAAATTGCAGAAATCAATCAAGGATTTGGAAATTGGGAACAAGTAAAGAAAATAGCCTTATTACCAACTGAATTTAGCATTGTTGGTGGTGAATTGACTCCTACCTTGAAATTGAAAAGGAAGAAGATACTGGAAAAATACCAAGAGGGTTACGACAAATTATTTAGATAAAAAAAAAGCCATCGTTAGATGGCTTTTTTTTAATTCAATTTATTGAATTAGTTTGTTTTCTTAGAGCAACAAGAAGATTCTTTTGTTGTCGAACAAGATTTCCCTTGTTGAGAAGAACAACAAGATCCTTTTTTCTTTTTCTTTTTTCTCTTATCATCATCTTTCTTAACAACTTCTGTTCCAGTTACTGCTGCGTAAGTAGATGTTGCCATTGATCCAGCATATGTGAACAAGGCTAATGCTAAAAATACTTTTTTCATAATGATCTATTTTATAAGGTAAATATACAAATTAATTCAGTTGTCCGATGCGGGTCAATTTTGCTTTCACCACATCTCCAATGGAAACATCAATTTTCGTGCCCAAAGGTAAATATAAATCAATCCTTGAGCCAAATTTAATGAATCCAAATTCCTGTCCAAGTTCCACATATTGTCCTTCTGTTGGATAATAGCAAATCCTTCTTGCAACCGCACCAGCAACTTGACGGAACAATACTTCTTTTCCTGAGCCATGTTCAACAACAATGCTACTTCGCTCATTATCCGTGCTGCTTTTCGGATGCCAAGCGACTAAAAATAACCCTGGGTGGTACTTTACGTATTTTACAAGTCCTTTAATCGGATGGTAATTGGCATGTACATTCAATGGGGACATGAAGATGGAAACTTGAATTCTACGGTCTTTGAAATATTCACTTTCCGTCATTTCTTCGATTACAACTACTTTGCCATCTGCTGGACAAATGATGTCATCCGGACCACCAGTACAAGTTCGACTAGGCACGCGAAAAAATTGAACGATTAATCCCAATAATACAAGAAACCCAACTTGGAGTATCCAATAAATAATGGGACAACAGCAACTCAAAAAGTAATAATTGAGTCCACTTAAAATAAGTGTGAAGAACAAGCTCCACAACATGATATTTTTACCTTCTCTGTGTAATGTCATAGCCTACCAAAATAAATAAATCATCGACCAACAATAAAAAAATGGAATCGCAAATAATGCGGCATCGAATCGGTCTAAAATTCCTCCATGTCCTGGCAGTATATTGCCAGAGTCTTTGATGTTTAAACTTCGCTTGAACAGCGACTCCAATAAATCCCCGAAAATAGCACAAGGGGCGATAATCACAGCAGAAACTAACCAAAAAACAGTTTCCCCTTCGTTGATGTATGCACCAATGATGTATCCCAATATCAAGGTAAATAGAACGCCTCCAATGGTGCCTTCCCATGTTTTCTTTGGTGAAATGCGTTCAAATAATTTATGCTTTCCAAATAACCTTCCACTGAAATAAGCAAAGGAATCGTTTGTCCAAATCAGTAAAAACATTCCCACAACATGCGGTAAATACGAAGTATTTCGTAAACTCAGGTCTATGCTTAAATAAAAAGGAAGCACGACATATACGATTCCAAAGACCAAAACAGAAATGTTGATAATGGGATTTTCTTTTTTTGCCCAGAGTTCATTTAGAATGAGTGTAAAGAACAAAGGAAATAAAATAATGACTGAAATAATGGGTAAAAGTTTTAAACTAAAACCAAGCATTAAGACAAAAATAAAAACACCTATAAAGATTCCTATCTCCGAACTAACTTGAACGACGGGATGATTTTTAAATAAGCGGTAGAATTCTGCTAGTCCTAATACCATGAAGATGGAGAACACGATCATTTGTGCATAGGGATGCCATAACATGGAACCGATAACCACTGTTCCAAAGATGACACCTGTGATGCTTCTTACCGCTAAATTACCTAAAGGCATTCTCTAAACTTTTTTTCGCTTCGATTTCCTGCTCCGAAGTTACATATATTTCATAACACCCAAAATCATTGAACATAGAGTCCATTGTGTTTCGCTCCATAAAGGGTATGTCCTCGTCAGACAAAATCATTTTTGCCTGAACAAATGCATATTGCTCACGGGTTTTGAAAACAAGAACGTTGCTCAAATTATTCTGTTTCTGGGGTTTTGTCTGATGCTTCTTCTTTTGCCTCCTCTGGTTTTACGGACGTGTCTTCCGAATTTTCAGTTGATTCTGTTGACGCTTCATCACTCGGAAGTTCCGTTTCATTAGTCGCCTCATTCAACACTTCCGTATGCTCAACTAATTCTTCTGATTCCCATTGACGTTTCCCGAAAATGCGCTCTAAGTCTTCTTTAAAGATTACTTCTGTCGTAAGCAATTGTTCTGCTAATGCGGTTAATTTATCTTGGTTCTCAGTCAATACTTGCAGTGCACGTTGGTACTGTCCTTCGATTAATTTTGAAACTTCTTCGTCAATGATACGAGCGGTATCCTCAGAATAAGGTTTTGTAAAAGAATCACGGCCTTGAGAGTCATAGAATGAAATGTTTCCAAGTCGCTCATTTAATCCGTAAATGGAAACCATCGCATAGGCTTGTTTCGTTACTTTTTCCAAATCACTTAATGCACCTGTACTGATTCTACCAAACGTCAATTGTTCTGCTGCACGTCCACCAAGGGCAGAGCACATTTGATCCAAAATTTGTTCCGTAGTGGTGATGCTTCGTTCTTCCGGCAAGTACCATGCCGCTCCTAAGGATTGTCCACGGGGTACAATCGTCACTTTCACAAGTGGGTGTGCATATTGCAACAGCCAAGAAATGGTTGCGTGTCCTGCTTCATGGAAGGCAATCGCTTTTTTCTCGTCCTTCGTGATGATTTTGTTTTTCTTTTCTAGCCCACCAATAATTCGGTCCACTGCATCTAAGAAATCTTGTTTTTCAACGTGCTTTTTATTGTGGCGTGCAGCGATAAGTGCAGCTTCATTACATAAATTAGCGATGTCTGCTCCAGAGAAACCAGGTGTTTGTTTTGATAAAAAGTCGATGTCCAATCCTTCCACCAATTTTAATGGCTTCAAGTGTACTTGGAAAATTTCCTTGCGCTCATTTAAATCAGGCATGTCAACGTAAATCTGACGATCAAAACGACCTGCACGCATCAGCGCAGCGTCAAGTACATCCGCTCGGTTTGTTGCAGCTAAAATGATGACACCGGAATTTGTCCCGAATCCATCCATTTCTGTCAAGAGCTGGTTCAAGGTATTCTCACGTTCATCGTTTGAGTTAAAACCATTGTTTTTTCCTCTTGCACGTCCAATCGCATCGATTTCATCAATGAAGATGATGGACGGTGCTTTTTCTTTTGCTTGTTTGAATAAGTCTCTAACGCGAGAAGCTCCAACACCTACAAACATTTCAACGAAATCAGAACCAGATAAAGAGAAAAATGGAACTTTTGCCTCTCCGGCAACAGCTTTCGCAAGCAAGGTTTTTCCTGTTCCTGGAGGACCAACTAACAAAGCTCCTTTGGGAATTTTGGCACCTAACTCCGTGTATTTTTTTGGATTTTTTAAGAATTCAACGATTTCAACAATTTCTTCTTTTGCTCCTTCTAATCCAGCTACATCTTTAAATGTTACGTTCGTTGATTTTCCTTTTTCATAAACCTGAGCGCGGGATTTCCCAATATTGAAAATTTGGCCACCGCCGCCACCACCGCCTCCACCGCCGGACATCCTTCTCATGACAAACATCCAAATGATGATGATGATTACAAACGGCAATAGATAGCCAAGAATATCGCCAAGGTAATTTACTTCCGTTTCATTTTGATATCCGTGGTATCCACGGTCATCCAGTGATTTCTCAAAGTTTGTTGGACTCCCAATGTTTTCAAGCTCAAAAACAATAGATGTAGGCTTTCCTTTGCGCCCTTTTATCATCTTTTTCATTTGAGGAAAATCAAGTTTATTCGTTTTGTTGACATATGCAACACCTTGATTTTTCAATTGAAATTCTGCTTTTGATTGATTGATGATTTTTACATTTTTCACACCATTGGCATCCACCAACTCCATTAATGTTTCCTTATACTTGATCGAAGCAGAAGGGGTGGAATTCATGAAGATGTTGAATGAAATTAGGGCTATCCCCAATGCTGCATAAATCCAATAGATGGAAAATGGACTTTTCTTTTTTTCTTCTGACATGTCAAGTAATATTATAAGTTAGGGATGTCTGTGCGGATAGCATCCGACCACAGGTCCTCGATTTCAAAAAATGAACGAGCATCCTTGTAAAAAATGTGTCCAACTACATTGATGTAGTCTAATAAGACCCATTCGCTATTTGTTTTTCCTTCGATGTGCCAAGGTTTCTCTTTCAATTCTTTACGCGTATGTCTCGTTGTGGCATTTGAAATACCATCTACGTGGGTACTTGACTCACCGCTGCAAATCACGAAAAAATCGCATACCGCACTTGATAAGTGTCTCAGATCCAGTACAACAATGTCCTTTGCTTTGTTATCTTGCATTCCTTCAACAATGGCTTGACACAATTGTTCTGATTCCGTAATTCCTGTCTTTTTTCGCATTTTAACTATTTAAATACAAAACTACGTGATAAATTTTAATTTTACTGCTCCTTAAACGCCGATATGACCACGATTGGAAAACAAATGTATCACTTAGATTGTGTAGATTCTACTAACAATTTTACTGCCAAATTAATTAACGACCAAATTTGTCAAAATGGTGCGGTAATATTGGCAGACGAACAAACGGCGGGAAAGGGTCAAATGGGCAACACTTGGGAATCTGAACGAGGCAGTAATCTCCTCTGCTCCATTGCGTGGCAACCCGACAATCTGTCAGTAAGCGAACAAAGTAAAATCAGTTGGATGGTTTGCTTGGTTCTACACAAACTTCTTTTAAGATTTGGTATTGAGGCTGAAATCAAATGGCCAAATGATATTTATGTTCAAAATCAAAAAATGGCAGGCATCTTAATTGAAAATCAACTGGAAGGAAAACGCATTTCTTGGGTGATTGCTGGAATTGGGTTGAATGTGAATCAACAATCCTTTCATCAAGCGAATGCAACGAGCATGAAAAATGTGCTTGACGTTAACCTACAAGTGAAAACGGTATTGAAGGAATTAATGGATTTATTCAATGGGTACATACATCAATGGGATGTTGTTCAGCCGACCTTAAAATCAGAACTTGAGTCCATTCTTTTTCAAAAAAATATTCGCTCAATTTACCTAGATAAAGAGGGTGAATTTGAGGGTGAAATCCTTGGTGTCCAAGATGATGGACGATTAATCATTCAGGTAGGGAAGGAGCAAAGAGTGTATGCGATGAAAGAAGTTCAGTTTTGTTGAAAATGAGCACTTAAATTCTCGCCCATTTCTTCGAACAACCCTTTTAAAGGCTTTTCAACCATCATTTTCAAAAACCCGTTTATTTCCCCATCAAAAACGATGTGACCACTGCAATGCGTTTCCATTGCTTCAAGCTTGATTGTTAGTGTAAAGACAAAGGGGCTTCCGTTCCCTGAACGATAATGTATCGAATGGTTTTCACTTCCGACAAAATCCAAGTGGATGTTAATTCCTCCTTGTGCTTTGAATGAGCATTGCGCTTCGTTGGATTGAAAATCAGAAACCTTATCTTTTGGCAGCAAATACACCAAATTTTTAGGAATCGATAGAAACTCCTTTACTTTATGCAATGGTACTTGAAACTCTTTAGTTGAACTTTGAATAATCATTCCCAACTTATTGATTCCAGGTACTTGGATTCAAACGCCATTCATGTAAGGTAGCTAAATCACTGTCGTTGATGTAATTTGTTTTTACAGCGACATCGATTAATGTAGCATAATCAGTGATGGTCTCGAATGGACAATTCGCAGCCTTAAAAGCTTCCTCTGCTTTCTCAAAACCGTATGTAAATGTTGCAACGAGTCCTTTCACAATTAAGCCTCCTTGACGCAAGGCCTCTACAGCTTTCAAACTACTGCCTCCTGTTGAAATCAAATCTTCTATTACCATCACTTTTTGACCAGCTTCATAGGCTCCTTCGATTAAATTCTCCATTCCATGTCCTTTCGCAGCTGATCGAACGTATATAAACGGCAATCCTAATTCTTGTGCAACCAAAGCACCTTGTGCAATTCCACCGGTTGCTACCCCCGCAATTACATCAGGTTTTCCATAAACATCCAAAATGAGTTGAGCATAAGCCTGACGAATGTGTGTGCGTACCTCCGGAAAGCTTAATGTGACACGGTTGTCACAATAAATGGGAGATTGCCAGCCTGATGCCCAAGTAAATGGTTTGCTTGGTTGTAAACGAACAGCTTTCGTTTTCAATAATAATTCTGCTACCTTTAGCGCTTGTTCTTGATTTGATGCCATGCCGCAAAAATATAAAGTTTTCATGGATAAGAAGGTAATTCATTTTACTTCTATTCCAATGACCAATGTGAATATCGTAAAAAACGCGCACCCAAAGAGCGTGTTAGAACTAGAGCAATTGTTTGAAAACGAAGAAATTCAAGCCGTTCACCCACATCCAAAAGCTGAAATGAAAACGTTTTTTATTCACTTTAATAAATTAAAAACAGCTGGCGGACTCGTTTACCATCGCGATAGTGATGCTTATTTATGGATTAAGCGCTTAGGTTTATGGGACCTGCCAAAAGGAAAAATTGAAAAAGGAGAATCATCAAAAGATGCAGCAGTGAGAGAAATCATGGAGGAATGTGGACTTACAGGGGAATTAATACTGAAACAACGCATCTGTTCAACTTACCACGTATATGAGTTTAAAAATAAATCGATTTTAAAAAAGAACAACTGGTATTTTTTAGAATACCAAGGCGACTTGTTTACGAAGCCACAAACGGAGGAAAGCATTACCGAAGTTCAATGGATAAAGAAAGATGCCTTGGAAAGTTGCTTTTCATTAACCTATCCTTCCATTTTGGAAGTGATGAATAGTGCTTTTGAATCCTAATTTTATGTTAAATTTGAAATAGAAATAAAAAATAAACTTACCATTGTAAAAAATATAAAACGATGAAATACGCTCTACTTACACTTGCTTTTCTTTTTGTTGGATACACACAGGCTCAAAAAGAAACCCAACCAGCACCTGGATTGAAATTTACAAACCTGGAAATCGTTCGTGAAAACATTCCTTACGACTCGAAAGATATGTTCGTGTTTGAGTTTAAAAATGTTTCTAAAAAATCCATCACAGTCAGTAATGTTCAAACCAGTTGTGGTTGTACTGCAGCAGAAAAACCTACTGAACCCATTAAAAAAGGAAAAAAAGGAGCGATTAAAGTAACTTACGATACAAAAAGGGTAGGAGCATTCACGAAAACAATCACCGTTTTCTCGGATGGTGGAGAGCCAATTGTTTTAACCATAAAAGGTTCTGTTCTTTCTCCAGCCGACTCCCCAACGACAAACTAGTCATCATTTCTAAGCCTAACTCGATTGTGCTCCTAAGATAATTGTTATCTTTGCGGCAAAGATTGTGTCATGGAAATCGGGAAAACGTATGAGCCGCAAAGAGCGGAAGAAAAATGGTATAAGCATTGGTTAGATAAGGGTTATTTTCATTCAGTCCCGGATCATAGAGAGCCATATACCATTGTGATCCCTCCTCCAAATGTCACCGGTGTTCTTCACATGGGACACATGTTGAATAATACCATTCAAGACGTCCTTGTTCGCCGTGCCCGAATGTTAGGTAAAAACGCCTGTTGGGTTCCTGGAACAGACCATGCCTCTATCGCAACGGAAGCGAAAGTGGTTCAAAAATTGAAACAAGAAGGCATTCAAAAATCAGATTTAACAAGGGATGAATTTCTCGCTCATGCGTTTGAATGGAAAGATAAGCATGGTGGGATAATCCTTGAACAATTAAAAAAACTGGGCGCATCTTGCGACTGGGAAAGAACGCATTTTACGATGGATCAGGAGTATTCTGAGTCCGTGATTAATGTGTTTATGGATTTGTATGCGAAAGGGAAAATTTACCGAGGTGTTCGAATGGTGAATTGGGATCCGGAAGCGTTGACAGCAGTCTCTGATGAAGAGGTGAACTACAAGGAAGTGAACTCAAGGCTTTTTTATGTTCGATATAAAATAACAGATTCCACGGATGAATGGGTGACCATCGCTACCACACGCCCAGAAACCATTTTAGGTGATACCGCGATTTGTGTGAATCCATCAGATGAGCGTTACAAAAAATTAATTGGTAAAACAGCATTGGTTCCAATCATTAACCGCGAGATTCCCATCATTGCCGACGATTATGTTGACAAAGATTTTGGAACTGGGTGTTTGAAAGTGACACCTGCTCATGATACCAATGACTATGAATTAGGTCGAAAATACAATTTGCCTTCCATTGATTTATTCAATGATAATGGAACCTTAAATGATCATGGAGCTCATTATGCTGGAAAGGATCGCTTTGATGTTCGGAAAGAAATTGAAAAAGAACTGGACGACAAAGGATATTTAGTGAAGACTGAAGACATCATTAATAAGGTGGGGTTCTCAGAACGTACCAACGCTGTTATTGAGCCAAAATTATCCATGCAATGGTTCGTTTCCATGAAGGAATTAGCACAGCCTGCTTTAGATAATGTCATGAATGGAAACATTCAATTTCATCCTGATAAATTCAAAAACACCTACCGTCATTGGATGGAAAACGTCAAGGATTGGTGTATTTCACGTCAATTATGGTGGGGACACCGAATTCCAGCATGGTATTTTGGAAACCGTCCAGATGATTTTGTAGTGGCGAAAACGAAGGAAGAAGCCTTAAAATTAGCGAGCGAAAAAGCAGGAAGAGAAATTCTTGAAACGGAGTTGAATCAAGACGAGGATGTACTTGATACATGGTTTTCAAGTTGGTTGTGGCCGATTTCAGTTTTCAATGGCTTGACACGTCCCGAAAATGAAGAGATTAAGTATTATTATCCAACAAACGATTTAGTTACAGCGCCAGAAATCATGTTTTTCTGGGTCGCGCGCATGGTGATTGCGGGATATGAATACTTAGGCGATTTGCCGTTTAAAAATGTTTATTACACTGGAATTGTTCGTGATAAACTTGGACGTAAAATGTCTAAGTCACTAGGGAATTCTCCGGATCCTATTGAATTAATTGAGAAATTTGGAGCAGATGGCGTGCGCGTGGGGATTTTAATTTCTTCTCCAGCTGGAAACGACCTTCCTTTTGATTCCTCTCAATGTGAGCAGGGTAGAAATTTCACGAATAAAGTATGGAATGCCTATCGCCTCGTTTCCTCTTGGGAAGTGCGTGACATGGAGCAACCTCTTTCTTCTAAAGTGGCAATTGAATGGTTTGAAAACCGTTTTCATAAGGTATTGATTGAAATCAATGATCAATTTGATAAATTCCGAATTTCAGACGCACTAATGGCTATATATAAGTTGGTGTGGGATGATTTCTGTTCTTGGTATTTAGAAATGATCAAACCGGGATATGAACAACCGATCGATCAACAAACATTAACGAAAACAAAATTCTTTTTCGAGGAATTATTGAAGGTAATGCATCCATTTACGCCGTTTGTGTCAGAGGAGCTTTGGCACGCGTTAAACGAGCGAAAAGAAGGAGAAGACATCGTTATTGCCGAATGGCCAAAAGCAGTCCCGTTCAATGAGAAAGTTTTAGTTGGATTTGAAAAAGCGGAGAAAATCATTGCGCAAATAAGAAACATTCGCAAAAACAATAACATTGCAAACAAAGTGAAATTGGAAATGTACGTTCGTGCCGATGTTTCTACTCAAACGGATTTTGACGCGGTGATTGTCAAAATGGGGAACCTTTCTGTTTTTGAATATGTTGCAGATAAGATTCAACAAGCCAATTCGTTTATTGTTGAAGGTGTCGAGTTCTTTATACCTTTTGGGGATGCGGTGGATGTGGAAGCTGAAATCCAAAAAATGGAGGAAGAATTGACGTATACCAAAGGATTCTTGAAGAGTGTACAAGGGAAATTGTCCAACGAGCGCTTTGTTGCAGGTGCGCCTGCGCAGGTATTGGAATTAGAACGTAAAAAAGAAGCGGATGCCCTTGGAAAAATTCAATTATTGGAAGAAAAACTCACTTCGTTGAAAGCTTAGCCTAAATAAAGCTAAAATCAACCCGACGGTTCTTCTGTTTTCCAGAATCCGTATCATTTTTATCAACAGGTTCCTTTTCTCCTTTGAAATCGATTTCTACCCGGGATTTTTGAAGTCCATTTGATTCGAAGAATTGCTCTAAAGCCGCCGCCCTTCTTTTGGATAGGTCAATGTTATAGGCATCAGATCCATCCGAGTCCGTATGACCAGTGATTAAGATTCTGAGGTCCGAATGACTTTTTACCATTCGAATCATTTCCAGTAAATAGGCTTCGTACTCTTTTTTGATGAGGTCCTTGCCGTAATCAAAATAAATCGGCTTAAATTGAAAGGATAACAATTCTTCTTTTCTTTTTTCAGGAGAGGACAAGCCATCTTTTAAATCTTGTTGAAATTGTTCCAATTGATGAACAGGGAGGATGTGGGCCGTGTTTTCTAAAATGTTAAAAGCTGCTTTGTATAAAGTGATGGTTGCGCTGCCGTCCGTACTTTTCCCTAGAAGGTATCCTTTAACCGCATCATATTCAAACAGAAATTGTTGCTTGTTGGGTATTTGTGCATTTTTTGAATGCTTTGAAAGCCTTGTTTCCGTGATTTCAATTTGACCATTTTCTTGAATCTTGCCGGTAATGTCAAAAAGACAATATTGGTCTATTAAACTGCTTTCATGCCTGATTTTTCCATCAATTATGCCTTTTACAACGTTCATATCCAGGTAGAACCAGGAAGACGACACGCTTGTTGGATTCGATGGATCAGCAACGAAGCATCCACCTTGCCAAGTACCTGAATATTTCTGTGCGTGAAGTGACAGAGATAAAATGAGTAAATAGAATATAAGCGACACCTTCATTCCTTTTTATTCGTAATTAAACAAAAAATGTTCCATTTATAAGAACTATCTTTCGCTTAAAACGTTTCATTAAAAAACAAAGCAATGAAAACTTTATTTATTCTAATCGCGATGATTGCCATGATGAACAGCTCAGACAAGGAAACCATTTATCAATTTCAAGTAAAGGACATTCAGGGTAATGACTTTGATTTCGCTTCATTGAAAGGGAAGAAAATCATGGTTGTGAATACCGCTTCCAAATGTGGATTAACACCTCAGTACGAGAAATTAGAGGCCCTGTACGAGAAATACAAGGATAAGAACTTTGTGATTGTTGGTTTTCCTGCAAATGACTTCATGTCCCAAGAGCCAGGTTCGAACGAAGAAATTGAAAGCTTTTGTAAAATGAACTATGGCGTAAGTTTTCCGATGATGTCCAAAATTTCAGTGAAAGGAAAAGACATGCATCCTGTTTACCATTTTTTAACTGAAAAGGATAAAAATGGCTTGGAAGACAGCAAGGTGGAATGGAATTTTCAGAAGTACTTGATCGATGAAAATGGACACCTGGAAAAGGTGATTTCTCCTAGAATTCAACCTGATGATGAATCGATTACTTCTTGGATCGAAAAATAGTTTCAATCGTTGAAATTTTGTTGATAAGTTAAGGCGTGTAGAGCCTTTTACACCCTTCTAAAAACCTAGCTTTTTCTTATTTTTGTTTGACTTCAAAAAAGAGATTCAAACGAAATAAAAATAGATATGGCTGAAGAAGAAAGAAGGGATAATTATTCTGCGGATAACATTCAGGTATTAGAAGGACTTGAGGCTGTACGTAAGCGTCCAGCAATGTACATTGGAGATGTTGGTGTGAAAGGTTTGCACCACTTGGTTTACGAAGTAGTGGACAACTCCATTGATGAGGCCTTGGCAGGACATTGTAACAAAATCGATGTATTCATCAACGAAGATAATTCCATCACTGTTGTAGATAACGGACGCGGTATTCCAACGGCAATGCACACCAAGGAGAAAAAGTCTGCTTTGGAGGTGGTTATGACGGTCTTGCACGCTGGAGGTAAGTTCGATAAAGATACGTACAAGGTTTCTGGTGGTCTACATGGTGTAGGTGTTTCGTGTGTAAACGCATTGTCCATCGCATTAAAAGCAACTGTACGTCGCGAAGGAAAAATCTTTCAACAAGAATATTCAATAGGGAAACCTTTGTACGATGTGAAGGTAGTAGGTGAGTCCACGGAAACTGGGACAGAAGTTACTTTTAAGCCTGATGCAAGCATCTTTGATTACACAGAGTATAACTTTGACACCTTGGCGGCAAGAATGCGCGAATTGGCATTTTTGAACAAAGGAATCACCATTTCTTTGACAGATAACCGCGTTTCAGATGACGACGGCAACCATCCAACTACCGAATACCATTCAGAAGGTGGTTTGAAAGAATTTGCTCAATACTTAGACCGCAACAGAGAAGCCTTGATTTCAGATGTAATCTATTTTGAAGGTGAACGCGAAAACATTCCGGTAGAAGTTGCATTGACTTACAATACTTCCTATACCGAAAACATTCAAGCGTACGTAAATAACATTAATACGCATGAAGGTGGTACGCATTTATCCGGTTTCCGAAGAGGTTTGACAAACACCTTGAAGAAATACGCTACGGATTCAGGGATGTTGGCAAAAGAAAAAATTGAAATCGATGGAGATGATTTCCGTGAAGGACTTACAGCGGTTGTTTCAGTTAAAGTTCAAGAGCCACAGTTCGAAGGACAAACAAAAACCAAATTAGGAAACAGGGAAGTAACTGCTCCAGTGAGTCAAGCTGTTTCAGAAATGTTATCGGCCTACTTGGAAGAACATCCCTCTGAAGCGAAATTAATCGTTGAAAAAGTCATTCTTGCCGCTAGAGCACGTCACGCAGCGCGTAAAGCACGCGAAATGGTTCAGCGTAAAAATGTTCTTTCTGGTTCTGGATTGCCTGGTAAACTAGCCGATTGTTCTGAAAAAGATCCTGCTTCTTGTGAGATTTACTTTGTCGAGGGAGATTCGGCGGGTGGAACAGCTAAACAAGGAAGGGATCGTCATTTTCAAGCGATTATGCCACTTCGAGGAAAAATCCTCAATGTGGAAAAAGCCATGCAACATAAAATCTTCGAAAACGAAGAGATTAAAAATATTTATACGGCTTTAGGTGTGCGCATTGGTACAGAGGAAGATTCAAAAGCATTAAACCTGGAAAAACTTCGTTACCACAAAATCATCATTATGTGTGATGCCGATGTCGATGGTTCTCACATTGAGACACTTATTTTGACCTTCTTCTTCCGTTACATGAAAGAACTGATCGAAAATGGGTACATCTACATCGCAACTCCGCCATTGTATCAAGTGAAAAAAGGAACGAAATCCGAATATGCTTGGAACGAAGATCAACGCGATCGTTTAATCAGCGACTTAAAAGGTGGTGGTACGGAATCTTCAGTGAATGTACAACGTTACAAAGGTCTTGGAGAGATGAATGCGGAGCAACTTTGGGAAACAACGATGAATCCTGAAAGCAGAACTTTGCGTCAAGTAACGATTGAAAATGCAGCGGAATGTGATCAAATATTCTCCATGTTAATGGGAGATGATGTTCCTCCTCGTCGTGAATTCATCGAGAAAAATGCGAAATACGCGAAAATCGACGCTTAATATGCGATTATATAACACAAAGCCAGTATCAAGGATCATTCTTTCGATGCTGGCTTTTTTCGTTTTTTGTGGTTTTTACATTGGCTTAAGTCCACACAAAAACCTCCCACTTGAAACGCCCAAATTGAAAGATGGTGAAACCTATCTACAACATTTAGCTTATGCATTTGTCTACGATGAAACACATGAACAAGCAAAATGGATAGCTTATTGCCTAACGAAAAAAGAGGCGCTGGGAACCTTGGAGCGTTCCGATCAATTCAAAGAAGATCCGATGGTTCTATCGGGTACAGCAAGCAATGCGGATTATGCGAAAAGCGGCTTTGATCGTGGTCATCTTGCACCCGCGGCCGATATGCGCTGGTGTACACAAAGCATGGACGAGTCATTTTACTACAGCAACATGAGTCCACAAGCTCCAAGTTTTAACCGTGGGATTTGGAAAAAATTGGAAGAACAAGTGAGGGATTGGGCGATTTCCTTCGATTCTATTTTAATTGTTACCGGGCCAATTCTGGAAGAAAAACTCCCAACCATTGGACCCAATCAAGTAAGTATCCCAAAATTCTATTATAAAGCACTGTTGGATTTTAAAGGAGGTAAATCGAAAGCAATCGCCTTTGTTCTTCCGAATGAAGGATCCAAATTGCCTTTAATGAATTTCTCCATGTCCATCGATGAACTGGAAAAAATGACGAACATCGATTTTTTCTACCAACTGGATGACGCGATTGAACAAAAAATCGAATCTGTTCACTGCGCGAATTGTTGGCCATAAAAAAAACCGCTCTATGAACGGTTTTTAAATCTATTTAAAGAAGCTTGATTAGTGAATCAAGCCTTTGTATGCTTCACTGTCTAAAAGTTCGTCAAATTGAGAAACATCAGTTAATTTAACTTTGATCATCCAACCTTCACCGTAAGGATCTGAATTTACCAATTCTGGATTTCCTTCTAATGCCTCGTTGAATTCAAGAATTTCACCACTTACGGGCATGAATAAGTCAGAAACAGTTTTAACCGCCTCAACACTTCCAAAAACTTCTTCTTGGTCTAAGGTCTCACCGATTGTTTCTATTTCTACATAAACGATATCACCCAATTCACTTTGAGCAAATTCTGTAATCCCTACAATGGCAACATCTCCGTCGATTTTTACCCATTCGTGGTCTTTTGTGTACTTTAATTCTGATGGAATATTCATGTCAATTTTGATTTCTACAAATGTAGCAATTTTGTTCATTTGTTTCAAGCCTGAGGAAAAGACTTTATAATTACCTTTGCACCATGACTATCGAACAGCACAAAGATTTGCTAAAACGCGTGGATGGAATTCAAACCTATCTGAAAATTGCGGAAAAACGCATGCAATTAAAAGAGGAGGAATTGAAAACACAAGACCCTTCCTTCTGGGATGACCCAAAAAAAGCAGAAACACACATGAAATCCATTCGTGGATTAAAATTTTGGGTGGATACTTTTGATCGCGTGCAAACAGCCGTTGCTGATTTGGAGGTCGTGATGGAGTTTGTAAAAGAAGGCATGTCTACCGAGGCTGAGTTAGACCAGCAATTTCAAGTGATTTTAACCGAAATCGAAGAATTGGAACTGAAGAACATGCTGTCAGGTGAAGAAGATGCACTTAGTGCCGTTCTTCAAATTACCGCAGGTGCAGGCGGGACAGAAAGTTGCGATTGGGCATCGATGTTGATGCGTATGTACCTCATGTGGGGTCAGAAAAAAGGATATAAAATCACCGAATTGAATTTTCAAGAAGGGGATGTTGCAGGAGTGAAAACAGTGACATTGGAACTGGAGGGAGAATTCGCCTTTGGTTACTTGAAAGGTGAAAATGGGGTTCATCGCCTTGTGCGCATTTCTCCGTTTGATTCAAATGCAAAACGTCACACTTCGTTTGTTTCCGTTTATGTGTACCCACTTGTGGATGACAACATTGATATTCAAATCAATCCAGCAGATATTTCTTGGGAAACGTTTCGTTCAGGTGGAGCGGGTGGACAAAATGTCAATAAGGTGGAGACAGCGGTTCGCTTGCGTCACGCACCTTCCGGAATCATCATTGAAAATTCAGAATCTCGTTCTCAATTAGCCAATAAAGAAAAAGCCATGCAGTTGCTTCGTTCTCAATTATACGAGCTGGAGTTGCGTGAACGAATGGAAAAACGAAGTGAGATTGAGGCTGGGAAAAAGAAAATAGAGTGGGGTAGTCAAATTCGTAATTACGTCATGCATCCATATAAATTAGTAAAGGATGTCCGAACAGGAACAGAAACAGGTGATGTAGACGCCGTAATGGATGGTGGATTGGATCCATTTTTGAAGTCTTTCCTTATGATGTACGGCTCGTAATTAAAATAAATCCATTAATTTCTCCAAAGCGATGCCCCTTGATCCCTTTAATAAGATCATGTGGTTTTTTAAGTGGTTTTCAGGCCATTGTGCACGAAACGATTCTTGGTTTTCGAATCCTCCCGGATGAATGCCTTTAAAGATTGGTCCAACAGTTACGAAAGGTATATTCAAATCATGACACAGGTCTATAATTGCTTGATGTTCCCTCACACTTTCTGCTCCTAACTCCAACATGTCGCCTAGGATGGCCATTTTTTCTTCTGCTTGAATTTCACTGAAGGACTCCAGTGCAGACTTCATACTAGATGGATTTGCATTGTAGCAATCAACAATGACCGTGTTATCATTGGTTTTCGTTACTTGACTTCTGTTGTTTTGCGGGACGTAACCGGATATCGCATCATTGATGTCCGTTTCAGATACCTTGAAAATATTTCCAAAGGCAATGGCCACCAAAAAATTATTGAAATTATACTTGCCTACTAAATGTGTAGAGAGAATAGGTGAGTGGTAGCTGTGATTGTGCCAAGAAAAATGAACAAATGGATCCAGGTGACTTAATTCTCCTACAATTAATGCATCCGAATGACTGCCATAGGTAATTAAGGGGAGCGGAAAGTCTTTGCAAGCCTTCATCAGGATTTCATCATCCATGTTGGCAAACAAAACTCCGCTCTGAGCTTGAACGGAATGATAAAGTTCGCTTTTTGTTTTTAATACGCCTTCAAAATCCTTGAATCCTTCTAAATGAGCTTTTCCAATATTCGTAATGACCCCATGCGTAGGATTGGCAATGGAACATAATTCGGCAATATCCCCAGGTTTATTAGCGCCCATTTCTATGATGGCGATTTCATGTTCCTTTTTTAAGCGAAGTAAGGTAAGTGGAACCCCGATGTGGTTATTCAAATTACCAATGGTACATAGGGTATGGTATTTTTTTGAAAGAACAGCTTGAATGAGTTCTTTCGTGCTTGTTTTTCCATTACTTCCGGTAATACCAATAAAGGGGATGGAAAATTTCGAACGGTGGAAATGTGCCAATTCTTGAAGAAAAGTCAGTGCATTTTGAACGTAAAAAATGTTTTGTTCATTTGCATGTTCCATTTCATCAACAACCGCATACTTTGCTCCATTATTGATGGCGTCTTTGGCAAATTGATTCCCATTAAAATGCTCGCCTTTCAGCGCGATGTATAATGAATCTTTGGCAATGTTTCTAGTATCTGTTGAAACACCAGAACATTCGTAGAATCGTTCAAATAATCTTTCCATGATGCAAAAATGCAAAAAAAAAGCCCGATTGCTCGGGCTTTTTCAATTATTCTTTAGGACCTTTTGGCCTACTGCTTCCGACGCGATCCATCGCACAACGGAATCCAATAGTAGCCGTAGCCTTATCTTCATCTAGGAATCTTCTGTTACCAGCGGATAACCAATATACTCGATCAGCCCACGATCCACCTTTGTAAACACGTGATTTATCTGAAATTAACGTTGTTGGCCAACCTGTTGAACCAGTGTTGATTTTGTCACCATTCAAATTGGAATTTTCATGTTCGCTTTGATACATTACTTGTTTCACATCACGAGAACCATTGTTGATGGATTCTTTAGTCTTCGCATTGTTATAATAAATTGAGGATTCTAAATCACCATCCATGTAATCGATGTAATCGTCTTTGCGGTAGTTTAAACGACCTGTGTTCTCTTCAACCGTCACATTTCTCCAACGTTGATTTCCTTTTGTTGTCGTAATAAATTCGGTTAAACCATTTCGCAACGTCATGATCCATGTTGTTAATTCAGGATCTGCATAGAATGATTCAAAATGCTTATCGATACATTCTGATCCAAAATACGCTTTTCTTCCGTCATCGGATCCTTCTTTGATAAGGTGATATCCAAATCCTTCCGCATCACCTTCAGGTCTATTGAAAGCAACATCAATTAAGATTCTAATTTCCTTAGATGTATTCGATTTGTTATAATCGTCCTTAAATTCTGTCGGTAAAGACTCGTTGAAAAGCACCCTTTCGATGTAAGCCGATGCAGCTACTGTTCTTCCTTGATTGTACAGGACAATTGCCGTATCTAAAAACGCATTCAAAGTGTCTAAAAACTCAAATTGGCGACGTACTTGAACACTGTATTCACGGTTATTCGAAATATAATACGAAGATGGCGTATTGAACTGGTAAGCTCGTACATCTTGTCTTGCATTGATTTTCGAATTCATCCCAGCATTGTTCACGATTCCCTGTTGCACATTTGCCGGCTGTACATTTCCTTGCACGGGGGCAGGTTGGTTTTTAAGTTCATTTTGAACATCTTCCATTGCCTTTATTCCATTTGAAACAACGTCATTTATTTTTACTTCAACATCTGTTTTTAAATTGGTTAAATTTTCAACTTCTGTTTTTAAGTTATTTAAATTTTTGAAGTCACTTTTTGCGATTGCGTCATTTAAGGTCTTCAGTGCATCTATAACCGGTTGTTTATCAGTGGCTTTAACCTTTCCTGTAAACTTATTCATAGAGGACGTGACCAAAGCAACAAAATCTTTTGCTTTTTGGAGAGAATCCTCTGCCTGTTGAAGAGCCGCCGCGTTGATTTTCGCTTGATCTGGAATGTTTCCAACGAAATTACTAGAACCATTT
>Ga0208592_1000012_pt1 | contig 54372 bp, 52 predicted proteins | sample LakMenE18May10ns_FD_150712 | JGI IMG/M metagenome (GOLD analysis project Ga0208592, IMG submission 150712) | Freshwater microbial communities from Lake Mendota, WI - 18MAY2010 deep hole epilimnion ns (SPAdes) | ecosystem: Environmental > Aquatic > Freshwater > Lentic | place: Lake Mendota...
CAAGTAAATCTTGTTTTTCTAATTTTGTTGCGACATAGTCAGCAACTGCAACAATTCCTTGAGGACTTAATGTTTCGCTTAGTTTTTCTATTGCAATATTTTCTGTCTCAAATATGGAAATTCTCTGTGCGGCGGCTTTGCTCAATAAAACATTGTTTGCTCTTGCAAAGTCTTTTGTAACAAAAATTGATTTAACTAAATGAGACTTTATAACTTCTTCTACTGCGTGAGCACCCTCAACGAGAAATTCTGATCGAAGTTCTCTGTCTCGTTTGTTCAATAACTCTAAAGCTGAAGCAACCTTTGTCGATCGAATCGTTAGTGCGTTTGATTCGATCGACTTTGAGGTTTCGTTATTAGGACGCTTTGGCAATTGCGGAGCGTGCTACATCAACTATGGCTTTGAACGCTTGTGGATCATTTGTTGCCATCTCACTTAACATGCGACGATCAACTTCGATTCCAGCAACATTTAGACCTTGGATAAAGCGGTTGTAAGTTAGTCCGTTTTCGCGAACTGCTGCGTTAATACGAGTTATCCAAAGACGGCGAAAATCACCTTTCTTCTCACGACGATCGTTAAACGAATAAACGCGTGAATGAAGAATCTGTTCTTTAGCTTTGCGATACAAACGAGAACGTTGTCCTCTGTATCCCTTAGCTTCTTCCATCACTACGCGACGTTTTTTATGCGCGTTGACTGCTCTTTTGACACGTGCCATTTCTTATCCCTTCTTATAAAAGTTTTTGTTTAGCGCAAACCCAGCATGCGTTCGGCTTTTTTGGTATCTCCCGGTGCTAACTGTTGTTCGTTAGACAAACGTCTGGTTCTTTTACTTGATTTTGATTCAAGTAAGTGTCGACGACCAGCTCTTTCGTGAGTGATCTTTCCGGTACCAGTTTTCTTAAAGCGCTTTTTAGCACCACTGTGTGTTTTCATTTTCGGCATTTTTATCCTCTGTTCTTAAAGTTATTCGGTATCGGATTTCTTGTCGTCTTTGTCTCGCGCAACTTGCTTGGCACGAACCGCTTCAGACTTTCTTCTGTTTGGCGCTAAAACCATGACCATATTTCGTCCATCTTGTTTAGGTGCAAACTCAACCATGCTTACTTCAGCTAAATCTTCAGCTAAGCGGGCAAGTAATTTGTACCCCATTTCTGGACGAGATTGTTCACGACCACGAAACATGATTGTCACTTTGACTTTGTCGCCACCTAAAAGAAATCTTTCAATATGATTCTTTTTAGTGTCGTAGTCATGACTTTCAATTCTCGGACGAAGTTTCATTTCTTTAACAACCGCATTAACTTGACTGCGTCTGTTTTCACGTGCCTTCAGTGCTTCTTGATATTTGAACTTTCCGTAGTCCATAATCTTTGCCACTGGGGGCTTAGCTTCTGGTGCTACTTCAACAAGATCTAAATCGTTTTCTTGTGCCATTCGAATTGCATCTTCAATTCGAGTAACACCGATTTGTTCTCCGTTTGGTCCAACTAAGCGCACTTCAGGTACGCGGATCCGATCATTGATCCGTGGTTCTACGCTGATACCTACTCCTTTGTTTGCTGTCCCCACAAATAGAAATAATTTCTAAAAGTGGCACACGCTAAAGAACCGTGATTTTAGTTTTACTAAATAATCACTAACTTCTTCTTACCCAAGAGATCTTTTAAGCGATCTAACAGGTGGGAGATTTCTCCGCTTGTGCATCGCCGGTTGGCGACTGGTTGTTTCCCAGATTATCAGAGCAAAGGCCTTAGGAATAAATCAGCACCTTGAGGGGCTCTTTCTCGAATAATCTCTGCGTGAGCGATTTCTTGGCTCACCTCGACCACCTTCTGGGCTATCGAGTTAGGCCCATAAATCGTGACTTGTAAATCGCAGTCCTGTCCCTGTTTAATCTCAACATTTTTGACCCCGTCAAGTCCTAAACAAATTCCTTCTATGAAATCTAATACTTCGCGATCCTGGTGCGGGTATTTCCACTCTTTCCCATTTGCCAAACAACTCAACATGTATCCATCAATAAAAAATTTGTGTTCGGAAGCAATATCAATGATTAATCCATCAAGACCTTGTGTAAGGGTTTGCTTGGCAAATTCAATAGCGTTTAATGGCAAAGGCCTTGCTTCTTGATTCCAACTCTTAAGTTCATCTAAACAACTAAATACTGGCATTGCTTGTCTTCCATCATTTGACAAAAACAAAGCTTGAACCATTTCAACTTGTTCTTGCTTTTTGGGCACAATTGCAGCAATTAATCTAGATGAAGACAATTTTTCAAACAGTTTTTGTTTTGAACTTAACCTGTCCTGGAGAAGTAGTTCCAATAATTCAGGATCAACTTGTCCATGATCAACATCAGTACTTATAGACGACAAGCCATTATCTCTGTGACGATTACGCCCTTGGCACCAATTGAATATAACTCATCCATCACTCGATGCATCTCTTTCTTTTTAGTCATCGCTCTCACAGCTACCCACCCTGTTAAGTGCAGTGGAGAAATAGTTGGCGACTCTATTCCTGGAGTTATCTTGGTAGCTTGCTCAACTTTTGATTGTTCAATGTCGTAATCAACCATCACATATTCACGTGCTAGTAGAACACTTGAAATTCTTCGAATGAAATTTTCTGTTTCCACAGAATCTTTTGTACTTTGTCCTCTTAATAGAACAGACTGACTAACCAAAATAGGTTCACCAATTGTTACTAAACCAGCTTGCTTCAAAGTCGTACCAGTATCAACAACATCTGCTACGGCATCAGCTACACCAAGTCTGACAGCGTTTTCAACAGCGCCATCTAGTACAACAACATCTGCTTTAATTCCTGACTTGTCTAACCAATCTTGCAGAATATTTGGATAACTTGTGGCAATCTTCTTACCGGCAAGTCCAGCAATACCCAAACTTGCTTTATTACTTTCAACTGCAATTCTGAAACTTGATTGGCCATAGCCTAAATCTAGAATTGACTTAGCTTTAGATTTAGAATCAATAAATAAATCTCTTCCGGTGATACCAAAATCAAGTGTTCCTTGACCTACATAAGTTGCAACATCGCGTGGACGAAGAAAGAAAAATTCGACATCATTTTCCGGATCACTAACAACAAGATCTCTTGGGTGGTGGCTTCTCAAATAGCCTGCCTCGCGCAATAACTTTTGCGTCGGTTCAGCCAATTGGCCCTTGTTTGGAATGGCAATTTTTAACATTTTTACAACTTCTTATAAACATCATCGAGGGAAACATTTGCAGCAAGCATAAGTAATTGAGTTTGATAAATTAATTGCGAAATTTCTTCGGCTGCTCTGTTCTTATCTTCGTGCTCACAAGCCATCCAGGCTTCACTTGCTTCTTCAACAACTTTCTTTCCAACAGCATGAACACCTTGATTCACAAGTTTTACACTTGCTGAATTTGAATCATTTTTCTCAACTTTGTCGCTCAACTCAGTCCAGAGTTGTTCGAATGATTTCACAAGGCCTCACTTATTTTGATTAATTCAAGGATAACTCAGTCAGATAGCGAGAAAGAAATTAACCCAACTTCTTATGTTCAATAAGACTGTTTAGAACAGCCATCGCTGTGTCTTTACCTTTATCTTCGATAGATCCAGGAAAACCTGCCCTAGCTTTTGCCTGCGCATGATTATCGCAAGTCAAGACACCAAAACCTATTGGTTTACCTGTCTCTGCCGCTATTTGAGTAAGCCCATTTGTGACAGCTTGGCATACGTAATCAAAATGAGGAGTTTCACCTTTTAAAACAACTCCTAGCGCAATAACAGCATCAAACTTCTTATTGACTGCCGCTTTTGTTGCAGCGATTAATTCAAAAGAACCAGATACTCGAATACTTGTTGGTTTTATTCCATGATCTGCCAAAGTTAAATTGCATTGATTAAGCATGTGATCTGTTAAGTCTTGGTTCCAGATCGCTGTTATCACAGCAATTCTTGTTGATTTTTTGATTTTGCCTATTTTTATTTCAGGAATTCTTTGATTACTCATTTTCAGCCTCTAAGGATTCTTTTGGGATCTGATGCCCCATTTTATTTGTTTTGGTGCTCAGGTATTCAACGTTATTAGCGTTAGCCTTAGCTAATAAAGCAACCCGTTCAACAATTTTTAATCCATAACCTTCTAACCCGGCTCGCTTTGATGGATTATTTGTCAACAACTTCATTGTTTTAACACCAAGATCTACCAAAATTTGTGCACCTGTTCCGTAATCTCTGGCATCTGCGGGTAAACCTAATTCAATATTAGCCTCAACTGTGTCTCTACCTTTATCTTGAAGACCATATGCTGCAATCTTGTTAAGAAGTCCAATACTTCTTCCTTCGTGACCTCGAACGTAAAGAATTATTCCTCGGCCTTCTTCACTGATCACCTTCATTGCTAAATGAAGTTGATCTCCACAATCACATCTCAATGAACCTAATACATCACCTGTTAAACATTCCGAGTGAACTCTAACTAAAACATCTTCACCATTACCTATTTCACCTGTTACTAAGGCGATGTGTGATATTCCATCAATATTTGATTTGTAACCATAGGCAGTAAAGTCGCCATATTTTGTTGGTAGTTTACTTTTCGAGAAGAGTTCAACTTGTTTCTCGTTCTTTCTTCTGTAACTAATTAGATCTGCTATCGAAACAAATTTAAGGTTATTCTCTTTTGCGAATCTATAACTAGACTCATATTTTCTGATTGAACCATCTTCCTCAGTTAACTCACATATAACAGCCACAGGATTAAGTCCTGAAAGTTTTGCTAAATCTACACCAGCTTCTGTATGGCCAGCTCGTCTTAAAACTCCCCCTTGGGCAGCTCTTAATGGAAATACATGTCCAGGTTTTCTGACATCATTTGGTTTTGAATTTCTATCGGCTAAAACTTTTACAGTTGTTGCTCTATCCTCAGCAGATATTCCAGTGGTTATTCCAACAGAGGCATCAACTGACACGCTAAAAGCTGTACCTTTTTTATCCTCATTCACCAAAGTCATTGGTGGAAGATTTAATCTGTCCAAATCCTCAGACTCCATCGGTACACAAACAACACCAGAGGTATTTCTGATTATGAAGTTCATTGACTCTGTTGTTATGAGGGATCCTGCAATAATTAAATCGCCTTCATTTTCTCTATCCTCGTCGTCGACAACCACGACTGGTTTTCCTTTTTTGAAGTCCTCAATTGCATCATCAATGGAATCGAATGTAATAGTTTTATTATTCACTTTGCATCTGCATATTCTTAGCAATATATTTGCCAACTTGGTCAAATTCGATATTCACCAAATCGCCAACTTGTAATTGTTTTAAGGTTGTATGTGTAAGGGTCGCAGGAATAAGTGATACTTCAAACCATGTTTCCTGGCCAGAGGATAAGTCACTGATAGTCAGTGAAACTCCATCAATACTTATTGAACCTTTTTTCACCATCAAATTACTAAAAGTACTTGGTACCTCAACTCTTAATACTTCCCAATTATCTGAGAGTCTCTGATCAATAACAGTTCCAGTTGAATCGATATGACCTGTTGTTGGATGACCTCCAACTAAATCTTGCATAGAAGCTGCTCTTTCAACGTTAACTTGTGCGCCAACTTGCTTAGTACTTATCTTGGTCTTGTCAACAGTTTCAGAGATGGCTACGAAGGTTAAAGAATCTTTGGAGATTTCGTGAACGGTTAAGCAAATTCCATCTATTGAGATACTTTCTCCCAATTGAGAGCTCTCATTTAAACCCTTACAGTCAATTGTGATTTTAATAGAATTATCTTGACTGTGATTAATTTCTTTTATCACGCCTAATTGCTGAATAATTCCGGTAAACATAACCTCAACTTCAATCAATTACCTGAGTGAAACCTTGAACCTTAAGTCTCTACCTGCTAATCCAACACTACTTATCTTGATCTCGCGAACTGAAATTGGATGTAATGCTTCTTCAATAATTGCTTGACCTTGCCCAATTGCTGTTGGAGCCATGTAGATGATCAACTCATCAACTAGATCTTGTTTCAAAAATTGGGTGACCAAACTTGGACCAGCCTCGACCAAAACGGTTCTAACCTCAAGGTTTGTAAGCTGTTCTAATACCAGTCTTGGATTCATTCTTCGTAGAAATATTGTCTGAGCGGAATTATCATTAATTAATGCCTCAGCTTTGATCTGTCTATCTCCGACCACGCATCGCAAAGGTTGACGAGTCGCTTTAACTTTGGATGGATATCTAACATTCAACTTTGGGTTATCTACTAAAACTGTTCCTGTTCCGGTAACAATTGCGTCGCAGCCATTTCTTATCTGATGAACCTCCAGTTGGCTCTCTTTCCCAGACAACTTCATCGTGCGATCTTTCGTTGCGCCAATTTTTCCATCAATAGTCATCGCTATTTTTACTGTTACAAAAGGTCTGACGTACTCAAATGACTTAAACCATCGATTGTTCACATTTTCAAACTGCTTAGGTGTCTTTATGTTGCTAACTTCAATTCCATTAGCTTTGAGAAATTCAATATTTCCAACACTTATTGGGTTGGGATCATTTTGAGAGTAGACCACTCGCTTTATCCCCTTGTTAATAATCTCTACGCAACAAGATGGAGTTTTACCAACGTGATTACATGGAGCCAAACTCACATATAGGGTTGCACCTTTTGCTTTAGATTTAGCAACATCTAATGCAACTTGTTCTGCATGAGCTGAGCCGTATCCGTCATGGAAACCTTTAGCAACAACAAGTCCAGATTTATCAACAATTACTGCTCCAACTCTGGGGTTTCTTTTGACCGAGTATGGAATTAAGGACTGTTCAAATGCAACACTTAACCAATAAACGTCTGATTGATGAGACATCTTTTAATTCTTTGATCCCTTAATTGCTAAATCTTTTAATTCCCGCATGGCTTTTCCCGGATCCTCGGCAGCAAAAGCAGCTGATCCCACTACTAGAAAATCGGCACCAGCATGAGATGCCTGCTCAATTGATTTATAACCAACTCCGCCATCAACTTGAATCCACATCTCAAGTTGATTTTTTGTAACTAAAGATCTGGCTTCTTTAACTTTATCTAGCATGTCAAACATAAATGATTGTCCACCAAAACCTGGCTCCACCGTCATAACCAGGAGAACATCTATGTCGGCAAGAAATTCTTTAACTTGATCTAATTTTGTATTTGGTTTTATTGCTATTCCTACTCGTGCATTCATTGCATGAATTTCTTTAATAAGTTTTGATGGATCTTTAGCTGCTTCGAAATGAAATGTTACAGAGTCAGCACCTGCTTCAACAAATTTTGGTGCCCATAAATCTGGATTCTCGATCATAAGATGTGCGTCTAAAGGTTTAACCTTTTTGGTAGCAAGGCTTTCTAAAACACTCATCCCAAAACTTAAGTTTGGGACAAAGTGGTTATCCATGATGTCAACATGAATCCAATCTGCTGATTCGCTGACAGATTTTATTTCTTCTTCAAGTTGATTAGCATCTGCGTTGAGAATACTTGCCGCGATTTTTACGCTCATACTGAAAGAATACTCTTTGTCTTCCTATCTCTTGCTTTCAAAGTCCAGGTATTCTCGAAATTTATGAAAATTTTATGTTGTTTTTGTCCTGCAGACCATTTGTCCACGAAAAAGCTGTCATGAGGTTTTTGCCCTCAGGGATTATCTGATCCAAAACTAAGCAACCATCAGCGCAACCTACGTATACTTCTTTGTTTTCAACCGCGATATTTCCCGAAGAGATATTCACACCTAATTCTGGGGAAGTGCAAGATTTAATCTTTATTTTCTTCCCATTAAATGTTGTCCACGCATTAAGGTTTCCGGTGCCAGATCTAATCAGATCCTTAATTGTTTTCGCGCTCTTCGACCAATCTATTTTCATATCATCTTCATTCAATTTATTTGCAACAGATGATTCTCCAACTTGATCTAAAAATTTAATACTTCCCTCTGCTAATTCTTCAATCAAGTTAGATACTTCTGATGAAGCTAATTCATTCATCTCATCTAACATCTCGTCCGAAGAGATATTTTCATCAATCTCATAACTTATTCTCTTAAGAATCTGACCAGTGTCTAGTCCTTCATCAATTCGAAAAAACGTTATGGCACTAGATGTTTCCCCGTTCATTATTGATCTCTGAACGGGAGCAGCACCTCGAAACTTAGGCAATTTTGAATAATGAATATTTATGAATCCATGTGTTAGTACATCAAGTAGGTCTTTTGCAATAATTTGTCCAAAAGCAACCACTATCCCGGCTTGAGCGCCAAGACCACTTATCTTCTCATCAAAGAATTTTTTGTCAAATTTCTCTGGAGTAAAAACTGGAATGTTGTTTTCTTTAGCAAATTTTGCAACTGCAGAATCTTCCTCAATTAATCCTCTGCCTTTTTTTCTGGCAGGCTGACTTATGACTCCTACAACTTGGTGCTTTGATCCAATGATTGCTTGAAGAATTGGCACTGCAGTCTTGGGTGTTCCTAAAAATAGTAATTTCATGTTGGTTAAATCGACAAACCAAATGTCTCGTGCGGACTAATCTTGACGATGGGTTTATCTAGACCAAACCATTCAGCTTCTCGAATTGATTTCATTGCTATTTTTCTTGTTTCAACATCAAGTCGATCCACAAAGAGAACTCCGTCTAAGTGGTCTGTTTCATGTTGAATACATCTGGCTAAAAGCTCAGATCCTTCGATTACTACGTCTTCTCCATACATATTTTTGCCACGTGCAATTACCCCGTATGAACGATCGGTATTAAAGGCCATTCCCGGAATAGATAAACAGCCTTCTTCTCCATCTTGTCGATTTTCGGATAATTCAAGTACAGGATTAATTAAATGCCCCGGTTTATCAAGTTCAACGCAATAAGTAAATACTCTTAATGAAACACCAAGTTGAGGTGCTGCTAGACCGACTCCAGGTGCTTCAAGCATTGTTTCTGTTAAATCTTTGACAAGTAATTCGATTTCTTTATCAAAAGTTGTAACTTCATCAGCTTTTTTTGTCAACACAGGATCACCGAAAAGTCGAATGTCCTTGATAGTCATTTAAATACTTTCTCTAAGCCAATAGTTAATTCTATTCGATGTCATAAGCATTAATGTGAGCACGCACAGGCTTGGTCCTGGCGGCACTAAATTTTAAGATCTCAGCCCGTATATCTCGCAACACATTTTCAGGCTGTCTACTACCAATCACGATCTGGGCCAATTCTTCTTTCTCAAATAGTCGAGGTCCAATAACAGAAAGAGAGGCATCGTTTTTAAATTTTTCCAAGAGTTGATTAATTTCAGTTAAATCTCCTTTCAAGGATATTGTTGTCAAATATGGATGAAGTTTTGTTTCCTCACGCAGCTTTCTTTCATTTTCGATCAACCAATTAGGGTCGTGTTTAATTAAGGCTTGCACGACTCGATTATTTGATTCACTTGTTATGAAAATCTGTCCCCTATTACTCTCTGATCTGACCAGACTCAATACCTTTAACCATTTTCTTAAAGCTTCTTCTGCGGCAGCAAGAGATGGCACTCCCAGTAATAAATATGCATCAAGAAGAATTGCAGCGCTGTAGCCACTCTTTGTCTTTGGCTCTGCGCCTGGTGTTGCGACAACGATCGCATTTTGTTGATCTATTTCTCGAAGTATCGACTTTCCACCAGAAGTAACAATCTCTACTCCTGGAAAAGATTTACCCAATTCTTCAACAGTTTTCGTTTGGCCAACCACAGAAGTGCGAAACTCTCTAGCGTTACAAAATCTGCATCTCCAGCTGCTAGCAATTTTGCCACACCACTTGCACTCTGGAGCGCTACTTTTCTGCTTAGTCAATAGTGGGCCAGCACAATTTGTACAACGTGCACTTTCTCTACAACTCAAACATTGAATATTACTTGAATAGCCCAGGCGAGGAACCTGAATCAAAACGTTCCCATTTTGTAAACCTTGCTTAATAATTTCCCAAGCTCTATTTGGTATTCGCTTTGATCTTTCAAGTGGATCTGATGATGTGTTGTCTAAAGTGAAAATTCTTGGCCAGAAATCTGAGGACTGATAATTATCAAAAACAGTTCGATTAATTGAACCATCTTTTACCAATTGATTAACAGCAACACTTTCACTGTGTCCAATAGCGACAAAATCACTTGAATCAATCTGACTTCTTATTAGCGCAACATCTCGAGCGTTCCAGTAAGGAGATTGCTGCGAGAAATAGTTCTCGTCAGCATCATCCCAAATAGCAATTAAGCCAAGATTTCTTAAGGGAGCAAATACGGCATTTCTCGTACCGATCACAATGTCGACTTCCCCACTCAATATTTCAAGAAACGATTTGTAACGTATGCCAGGTTCTTGTTCCGCGCTGAGAATTTGGACACGCAAATCTGGCGCACGTGATTTAAGATAATTATGAAAATCCTCAACAAGATTGATGTTTGGAAAAATTATCAAACTCTGTTTCTTCCGTGCGATCTTGTCTTTTATGGAAACAAGAATCTGATCCCGATATTCAATGCACGGAGGAACCGTTAAGGATGAAAACTTAGGGATTACCTTTGTTGCATCAATTGTTTGAATGCAGGATGGTTTGCTGTGTGCTTTTTCAATCTTTGCTTGCCTAGGAGGTACTGCAAATCTAAGAACATCAGTTAGATTTCCTAAAAACTTATCGGCCACAACTTGTGATAGTTCTAAAATTCCCGGAAGCAAAACTGGGTAATGGGAAATCACTTTTTCTATCTGACTTAACTTTTTATGATGTTTAGTTAACCCTGTTCTTTCAACAACCCAAGCTTCCATATTTCTGTTTGAAAACTTAACCTTGACTTTGACACCTGGATGACAAATATCATCCATTTCTTCCGGAATCTCATAATCAAACGCTCTATCAAGATGAGGTAACGGGTTGTCAAGAACAACTTTTGCCACATTCAAGTGTCGCGACATTAAACGCCTACACTTTCCGAATGTTTATCTATTTTGATACTGCAGATTTAAGAGCTTGTGCTCTATCTGTTTTTTCCCAAGTAAAGTCGTTATCTTCTCTACCAAAGTGTCCATAAGCCGCAGTTTTTTTGTATATTGGTCGCTTTAAATTCAAGTCACGAATGATTGCAGCAGGTCTCAAATCGAAAACCTTTAGAATTGCTGCTTGAATATTTTCATCACTAGTAATTCCTGTGCCAAAAGTTTCCACGAAAACCCCTACTGGTTGAGCTTTACCGATTGCATAAGCAACTTGCACTTCGCATCTTTGGGCCAATCCAGCTGCCACAACATTTTTGGCAACCCAGCGCATTGCATAAGCCGCTGATCTATCTACTTTTGATGGATCTTTTCCGGAGAATGCTCCACCACCATGTCTACTCATTCCACCGTATGTGTCAACGATAATTTTTCTTCCAGTTAAACCGGCATCCCCCATTGGTCCACCGATTTCAAATCGACCAGTTGGATTAACCAACAGTTTGAAGTTTGAAGTATCAAGATCTACATCCAATGCTTTAAGAACTGGATCAACAACATGCTTCTTAATGTCTGGTGTTAATTGTTTGTCCAAATCAACTTCAGCTGCATGCTGTGAAGACACCACGATTGTGTCAAGCCTTACTGGCTTATTCTCCTCGTTGTATTCAATAGTTACTTGTGTTTTACCATCTGGTCTTAAGTAAGCAAGTGTTCCATTTTTTCTAACATCTGTTAATTTTTCAGCTAATCTGTGTGCCAAATAAATTGGCAATGGCATCAAAGTTTTTGTATCAGTACAGGCATAACCAAACATCAGACCTTGATCGCCTGCTCCTTGTCGATCTAAAGGATCTTGCGAACCTGTTCTTTCCTCTAAAGCATCATCTACACCTTGGGCAATATCTGGAGATTGTTTTCCTATTGAAACTGAAACTCCACAGGAGTTACCATCAAAACCTTTTACTGAGCTGTCGTAACCAATCTGGGTTACAACTTGACGAATAATTTCTGGCACATCAGTGTAACCACTTGTGGTTACCTCGCCAGCAACATGAACTTGGCCTGTTGTGATTAACGTTTCAACTGCTACTCGACTATTGGGATCTTGTCTTAACATGTCATCAAGAATTGAGTCACTAATTTGATCTGCAATTTTATCTGGGTGACCTTCGGTTACTGACTCAGAAGTAAATAAACGACCTGACATGATTTTTATGATCCCTTTCCTGGATTTATTTTATGCTCTTCAGGTCACGCAAGGTCGGGCTCGACCGGACTTTTTTCTTCTCGTCCTACTTTAGCCAATTGTTTGACAATGAAGTCCCACATGGCATCGGCGAGTAGCAATTTATCAGCCTTAGGCAAGAGAACTGCCTCATTGGCGGTAACCATTATTACTTCGTTTTCATCACTACTAATGCCTACAGATTTCGACACTTTATTGCCAACAATTAGATCAGCTTTTTTGCTTTCAAGTTTAGATTTAGCAGATGCTATTAAGTCATCATCATCAGTCGTAGTCTCTGCAGCGAAGCCAACCAAATATTGCTTTATTGGTTTCGAATCTGCTAACACACTTAATATGTCAGTTGTCTTATCTAGTTCAATTGTTAATTTCTCATCTTTTTTCTTGATCTTGTTCTCATCTGGGTTTGCTATGAAGTAATCGGCCACTGCAGCATTCATAATCACAACATCAGCAGATCCTGCTCTTAATTGCATTTGCTCTTGCATTTCTTTTGCCGTGTTAGCAGAGATAAACTCAACTCCAGCAGGAACATTAACGCTGAGATTTGCTCCCACTAATGTGACTTTTGCACCACGACTCAAAGCCGACAAAGCCAATGCCACACCTTGCTTTCCACTTGCCCGATTACCAATAAATCTAATTGGATCAATTGCTTCTCTTGTGCCACCTGCGGAAATTAAAACATTCAAACCAACCAGATCTTTGCCAAGATTCGCATTTTTTCTATTGATTACTTGCTTAACCACTTGGGCAATTTCTGTTGTTTCGGGTAAACGACCCACTCCAGAATCCTCACCAGTTAATTTCCCAACAGCTGGATCTAAAACTAAAAAGCCTCTTTTTCGCAAAGTTGCAACATTTTCTTTGGTTGCTGAATTTTCCCACATTTCTGTGTGCATCGCTGGAGCTAAAATTATTGGACACTTTGCAACTAAAAGTGTGGCAAGTAAAACATCATTTGCAAACCCATAAGCTAAGTGAGCTAAGAAATCTGCGGTAGCAGGTGCCACAACTATTGCATCGGCTTTTTTGGCAACATTTACATGTTCAACTTCATGAGCGTTATTCCAGATATCTGAAATGACGGGATGACCACTTAATGCAGCAAACGTTGTTTCACCAACAAATTTGAGAGCACTTTTAGTAGTAATTACTTGAACATCTAAATCTTGCTCTTTTAATCTTCTGATTAGATCAGCTGATTTGTAGGCAGCGATGCCACCTGTTACACCTAACACAACTAAAGGTCGAGACATATTTTTCTCCGACTTAGTTTTTAAGAACTCTTAGGAAACAGTTTCTTCAGTAACATCATCGTTGCCTTCTGTATTATCAGCAACAACTGCAGCGTCCTCAACTACACCGCTTGATTCAGCAGCAACTTCTGCAGTTTCATCGAAAGAATCTTCGTAAACTCCTGCGAATGAATTGTCGTAGCCAGCGTTATATCTTTGTTGAGCTTGAATTGCAGCAAGTCTTCTTTGTTCCATTTCAATTTCTTCTTGAGCCAATACCTCTGGATCAACATGTTCTGTTTTCAAAAGTTTTGAATTTATTTCACGTAACGCAATCGATAATGGTTTCTCTTGTAATTGTGTTTCAACTAGTGGACCAACATATTCAAGTAGCCCTTCACCAAGTTGTGAATAGTAAGCATTTATTTGACGAGCTCTTTTTGCGGCATAAATAACTAGTTGGTACTTGGATCCTGCTGTATCTAATAGATCATCAATTGGAGGATTAGTGATTCCCTCAGGACGAAGAGTTGTTGCCACGTTTAGATTGAGCCTTTCAATTATTTGGGTATCTCTTACTTGAGATGTAACAAGGTTATCAGTTGCCCAACAGCCGACTGAACATCCTCGTTGATTACCACAGCATCGAACTCTTTTTCTGCCTCTAATTCACCCATCGCTACTTTTAGTCGAAGTTCAAGTTCCTCGGGCTTTTCAGTGCCTCTTTCAATTAATCTCCTTTTTAGCTCCTCAATTGAAGGAGGTTTAAGCATCACTAAAAATGCTTCTGGCATGGATTTCTTGATCTGTCTTGCACCTTGTAAATCAATTTCTAAAACAACTGTTTGATCATTTTTAATTCGTTCTTCAACTGGTTTTCTAGGAGTTCCATACATGGAGCCAGCAAATTGTGCATGCTCTAATAAGTTTCCTTTTTGGACTTCATTTTCAAACTCTTCTTCACTCAAAAAAATGTAATGATCATCGTGAGATTCTTCTGGTCGAGGTTTTCTCGTTGTGACAGAGACAGATAAAAAAACTTGAGGTTTTTGTCGAACAAGTTCTCTTACAACTGTGCCTTTACCTACTCCAGATGGTCCAGCTAGAACTACTAACTTTGCGCTCACGAATTAAATTCCGATAAGAGAGCGCTCAACTGATTTGGCCCAAGGCCACGAAGTCTTCGACTAGGAGCAATTCCAATTCTTTCCATAAGATTTTCAGCCCTAATTTTTCCAACACCTGGCATTGACTCAAGAAGTGCTATGACTTTCATTTTACCAACTGCGTCTTCAGAATGAATTCTGGAAAAAGCATCTGAAAGGTTTAACTGACCAGTTTTTAATTTCTCACGAAGTTCTGCTCTAACTTTTCGGGCTGCTGCTGCCTTTAATAGCGCGGCTGCTCGTTCCTCTTTAGTTAAAGTGGGTAATGCCATGAGGTTATCTTTGCATCTGGCATGAATTGAATCAATAAAGGGCTTACCTAAATAAACTGAATAACTTCTTCACTTATTAACTTGGCCGCTTTGCCAACATCGCCTGCCGAGGTGATTGGTCTACCAATAACAAGAAGATCAGCACCATTTGTTAACGCCTCTTCTGGTGTGGCAATTCTTTGCTGATCATTTGCGTTACTTCCCAAGGGACGCACTCCCGGGGTAATTAGCACAATTTCTTTTGGAACATTTCTTCGGATTTCACTTACCTCTTGTGGACTACACACAATTGCTCTAGCTCCAGCACTTATGGCAAGTAATGCAAGATCAAGGGCTGATTTGTTAGCAGGATTCTTAAAACCAATTTCTTGCAAGGCTTTCTCATCTATTGAGGTAAGTATTGTCACTGCCACTATCAATGTTTGAGGCATTGCTTCTGCAGCAGCCTTAATCATATCTTTTCCACCCGAAGCATGAACCGTTAAATACTTTGGATTCAGTCCTAATACTGATTTGCATGCCCCGGCAACTGTGGCAGGAATATCGTGAAGTTTTAAATCAAGAAACACATCGCAATCACTTATTTCACTTATTGATTGAATCGAGTCTTTGCCATCTCTCAAATAGGTCTCTAACCCAATCTTTAAGGTTGAAACGAAAGGTGAAACTTCTTTTGCCCATTCTTTTGCTACTGAAAGATTGGGTGCGTCTAATGCGACGGCAATTGGTGCTTTCATTTCATTTCACTAATTGTGTGCAACATTGACAATATCCCTAATACTTCTTAAACCTTTTTCTTGCAGAATTTCGGCTATCTCATCGTGTATTCGCACACAAGCTTCAGGATCATTAAAGACAGTTGTGCCAACACTTACCGCATTTGCCCCAGCTGCAAAGAATTCGACAGCATCTCTTCCATTACGAATTCCTCCCATTCCAATAATGGGAATTTCAGGTAAAGCTTTACGAATTTGATAAACGCATCTAATTGCAACCGGTCTTATTGCAGGTCCTGATAGTCCACCAGTTTTTCCACTTAATTTTGGTTTTAAGGTGTCAATATCAATGACCATTCCCAGCAAAGTATTTATCACACTTAAACCATCAGCTCCCGCTTTTACAACTGCACGAGCAATTTCTGTTATGTCTGTTACATCGGGTGAGAGTTTGGCAAATAGAGGCATACTCGCTGAAACATTTCTTCTGACTGTATTAATTACATCTGCTGCAGCGGTGGGATCACATGCGAAAACTTGTCCACGATTTTCAACATTAGGACAAGAAATATTAACTTCTATTCCTACGACTCCAGGGATATCTCTTAATTTATCGGCCACCTTGCCAAATTCTTCGACATTGTTTCCAGCAATTGAAACAATAGTTTTAGCGCCTTTTTGACTCAACCAACTCAAATCATTAGCAATAAATTCATCTATTCCTGGACCTTGTAAACCAATTCCATTGAGCATCCCACTTGGTGTTTCGGCCATTCTTGGAGTTGCTCTTCCAGATCTTGGGTTAAGCATCACACTTTTTGTGACCACTGCACCAATAGATGTGATGTCAATAAATTGGTCTAGTTCTTTTCCTGCAGCTGCGCAACCTGATGCAGTAAATACAGGTGATTCCAAATTGATTCTTGCTAAATCAACTGACATGTCAACGGAAGTTCTTTTGGGAACTCTTTTCATTAATGAGTTCCTTCTGATGGTGCACCCCAAGTATCAGCAGGAATTTGACCTACTTGATCCCAGCGAACTTTGTCACCACGAAAAGCAGGTCCATCAACACATGATCTAAGCATTCTTGTTATTCCATCATCACCAATTACAGGAAGCACACAAGTCATACAAACACCAATTCCGCAAGCCATTGATTCTTCAACACTTGTTTGAGAAACGATTCCGTGAAGCGAAGCTACTTCTGAAACAGCTTTCAACATTTGCATCGGACCACAGGCATAAACAACTGCTGCATTTGATTTGGTTATAACATCTGGTAAGACATCTGTAACTCTGCCCATTTGACCTGATGTGCCATCATCTGTTGTAACAGAAAGTGTTGTTGAAATTCTTCTGGCCTCAAGCATCCCAAAAAGTTTTTCCTGCGTGGATGCGCCCAAAATAAAATCAACACGACATCCTCGTGCTGTTAAAGCCTCAGCCAAAGTAAATAAAGGTGCTGCTCCATATCCCCCACCAACCAGAACGCAAGGAACAGGATCTTTTGGCAGACTAAAAGGTTTACCTAAAGGTCCAACTAAATTAATTGGGTCATTTCGCTTCAAACTTGCAATGTAATCAGTACCTGGCCCATGTGGTGATACAACGATGTCAACTGTGCCCCCATAAACTCCTCGATCATTTACCTGATAAATACTGAAGGCTCTTCTAAGAATTAATGAACTTCGTTCATCACCTATTGCAACTGCAACAAAGTTTCCGGGCTTAAATTCTTTCGGCATATCAGCTGCTGTAGCAGTAAGCACAAAGTAACTGCCAACTTTTTTATTGTCAACAACCGTTCCTTTGTGAACAATGGGCATTAATTACCAACTTCTCTATAAAATTTCTGTCGTGCCACTTCTAAATCTTTAGCCCACTCTTGCAGAGATTTCACTGTAAAGCCAGTTTTTTGCAAAGCTTCAATTCCTGCAACTGCTGCTTTTAAGCCTTGAGCTGTAGTAATAATTGGCACACTTTTCTTTGTTGCAGCAGATCTAATTTCAAAACCATCGGTTCTTGTTCCACCACCGTGTGGGGTATTAACTACTAAATCAATGTCACCCTTCATGATTGCTTCTGTAGAAGTAGTTTCACCATCAATGGATCCTTCTTGGACCTTTCTAAGAATTTTAGATTTAACTCCCTGCTGTGCGATAAATTCTGCAGTACCTTTAGTAGCAAAAATCTCGAAACCTAATTCATCTAATTTTTTAATGGCAAAGCTCATCTGATTTTTGTCTTTATCTGCAGCAGAGACAAAAACACTTCCACTAAGTGGTAAACCACCTGCATAAGCACCACTTTGAGATTTTGCATAGGCCATACCAAAACTTGCATCAATTCCCATTACTTCCCCAGTTGATTTCATTTCTGGACCAAGCACAGAATCAACTCCAGCAAATCTTCCAAAAGGTAGTACTGCTTCTTTAACCGCAACGGGTGCTCCATCTAATTCATCTGCACCATCGCCAAACTTCGGTAAAATTCCCTCGCTTCGTAACTCTTTTATAGTTGTGCCAAGCATGATTCGAGAACATGCTTTTGCCAGAGATATACCGGTGGCTTTTGAAACAAAAGGTACAGTTCTTGATGCTCTTGGGTTTGCTTCTAGGACGTATAAAATATTTCCAGATAACGCATACTGAACATTTAATAAACCAATAACTCCCACACCTTGACCAATGGCAAAAGTGCTTTCTCTAATTTGATTAATCTGATCTTTAGTAAGCGATATTGGTGGAAGTGAACAGGCACTATCTCCGGAGTGAATTCCTGCTTCTTCGATGTGTTCCATAACTCCACCCAAAAACATTTCTGTGCCATCAAAAAGTGCATCGACATCAATCTCAAGGGCTTCATCTAGAAAACGATCCACCAGCACAGGATGATCAGGTGTTATTTCGGTTGCTCTTTGAATATATTGAGAAAGCATGCTTTCGTCGTAAACAATTTCCATTCCTCTGCCACCTAGGACATAAGAGGGTCTAACTAATACTGGATAACCAATTTCTGATGCAATCTTTTTTGCTTCGCCAAAGGATGATGCCATACCGTGTTCTGGCGAAATGAGATTTGCTTTTTCCAAAACTCTGCCAAAAGCTCCTCTTTCTTCGGCAAGATGAATTGCTTCTGGACTAGTTCCTACTATGGGAACCCCGTTATCTTTTAGTTTCTGCGCCAATCCCAGCGGAGTTTGTCCACCCAATTGCACAATTACACCGATGACGTTTCCTGATTCCTGTTCAGCATGAACAATTTCTAGAACATCTTCCAAAGTAAGTGGTTCAAAATACAAACGATCTGAAGTGTCATAGTCAGTCGAAACTGTTTCAGGGTTGCAATTAACCATGATGGTTTCGTAACCTGCTTTTTTAAGTGTTTGAGCAGCATGAACACATGAATAATCAAATTCAATTCCTTGACCAATGCGATTTGGACCAGAACCAAGAATAATTACTTTGTCTTTATTTGACTTTGCAACTTCAGATTCGTCGTCATAGCTGGAGTAATGGTATGGAGTTTTAGCTTCAAATTCTGCTGCGCACGTATCAACGGTTTTATATACAGGTCTAACATTTAAGCCGTGGCGCAAATTTCTTACCTTTGTCTCATCAGAGTTGGTTAATTGCGCAATCTGAATATCTGAAAAACCGTGCTGCTTGGCGTATTTCAATAAATCAGCAGTCAAGTTTTTGGCAGTTTGTACTTCTTTTGCTATTTCATTTATCAACTGAATTTGATCTAAAAACCAAGGATCAATTTTTGTGCTTTCATGCATTTGCTCCACACTTGCCCCAGCCCAAAGTGCGCGCTGGACAGTGTTAATTCGTCCATCAGTTGGCCTGGCCGCCTTAACAATTAGTTCCTTTAAATCTTCAGTCGAGGCAGAAAAATCAAATGGCGCATCTTTTTTCTCCAGGCTTCTTAAAGATTTTTGTAATGCTTCACTGAAATTTCTACCGATGGCCATGGCTTCACCCACACTTTTCATGTGAGTGGTCAATGTTGTGTCTGCTCCAGGAAACTTCTCAAAAGCAAACCTAGGAATTTTCACCACAACATAATCAAGAGTTGGTTCAAAGGAAGCTGGAGTTTCCTTAGTGATGTCATTTGGAATCTCATTTAAGGTGTAACCAATTGCAAGTTTTGCAGCAATCTTTGCAATAGGAAAACCTGTTGCTTTGGAAGCCAGAGCCGATGATCTTGAAACTCGAGGATTCATTTCGATAACAATCATTCGACCATCTTCAGGATTTATTGCAAATTGAATATTGCAGCCACCTGTGTCAACGCCCACTTCTTTGATTACCGCAATTGCAACATCTCGCATGTGTTGGTATTCACGATCTGTCAAAGTCATGGAAGGTGCAACCGTGATCGAATCTCCGGTGTGCACACCCATTGGATCAAAGTTCTCAATTGAACAAATAATGACAACATTGTCATGATGATCACGCATTAGTTCAAGTTCGTATTCTTTCCAGCCAATAATGCTTTCTTCCAATAAAACTTCACTAGTTGGTGATGCTTGCAAACCTGAAGCTACAAAACGAATTAAGTCCTCTTGGTTATAGGCAATTCCAGATCCTGCCCCACCCATTGTGAATGAAGGTCTAACAACTAATGGATAACCCAAAATTTCAGCTGATGCTAAACATTCATCTAACGAGTGACAAATCTGACTCTTTGCAGAATTAGCGCCAATTTTGGTTACGATTTCCTTAAATTTTTCTCTGTTTTCGCCTCGCTCAATTGCTTCAACTTTTGCACCAATTAACTCAACGTTGTATTTCTCTAATATTCCTTCTCGATGCAAAGCCATGGCCGCGTTTAAAGCAGTCTGACCACCTAATGTGGGCAGGATTGCATCCGGTTTTTCTTTGATAATTATTTTTTCCAAAATGTCAGTAGAAATTGGTTCGACATACGTTGCATCAGCAAATTCTGGGTCAGTCATAATTGTGGCTGGATTACTGTTGAGAAGAATTACTCTGATTCCTTCGGCCTTCAATACTCGACAAGCTTGAGTTCCTGAATAGTCAAACTCGCAAGCCTGCCCAATAACTATTGGACCAGATCCAATCACCAAAACAGAATTAATGTCTTTTCTTTTAGGCATTGTGTTTATCCATTAATTGAGTGAATCGATCAAATAAATAACTTGCATCATGTGGACCAGCTGCTGCTTCGGGATGATATTGAACGCTGAAGGCTGGCTTGTCTTTTAATTCTAATCCTTCAACAACGTTGTCATTCAAACAAATGTGGCTTACTTCCACTCTGCCAAATTCTGTATCACTTACTCGATCAATTGGTGCTTTGACAGCAAAACCGTGATTATGTGTGGTGATTTCAACTTTTCCTGTTGTTCTATCAAGAACTGGTTGATTTATTCCACGGTGTCCAAAAGTCAACTTATAAGTTTCAAATCCCACAGCTCTTCCCAAAATTTGATTACCAAAACAAATGCCAAACAGTGGCCTGTTGGCTCTAAGAATTGCTTTTGTAACCTCAATTGCATGAATTGCAGTTTCAGGATCTCCTGGACCATTACTTAAGAAAACACCATCAACACCAGCTGCCAACACCTCTTCAGCACCTGCTGTGACTGGAAGAACGGTTAACTCAATTCCTCTCTTGGTTAAATTCTGCAATATTCCATTCTTCATACCAAGATCAATTGCTGCTACCTGATAAAGCTTCTTTCCTATGGCTGGTAAAACAAAAGACTCTTTTGTAGAAACCATGCCACATAAATCGGCACCTTTCATCTGTGGTGAATTTTTAACCTTATTTATAAAGAATTCTGAGTCATGTGCTGAAATATCTTTCGAAAAAATTCCTGCACGCATTGCACCCTTATCTCTTAAGTGACGAGTTAAAGCTCTGGTGTCAATGCCTGCAATTGAAATAATGTTTTGATTCTTAAGTTCTTGTTCTAAAGATCTCTTGGAGCGCCAGTTAGAAGCTATTCGAGACGGATCCCTAACAACGTAACCTGAAACCCAAATTCTTGAAGATTCATCATCCTCATCATTTATTCCGGTGTTACCAATATGAGGTGCTGTCTGAATAACAATTTGTTGATAATAGGACGGATCAGTCAGTGTTTCTTGGTAACCAGTCATTCCTGTTGTGAAAACTGCTTCTCCGAAAGTTTCACCCACGGCACCAAATGATCGTCCTCTAAAGATGCTTCCATCTTCTAGAACTAAGAGCGCAGGTATGAAACTCATTTTTGGACTTGACCACTTTTCATTGTAAATTTCCCACGAAAGATTGTATGAACAACCTTACTTTTTAACGTCATCTCATGAAATGGATTGTTAGTACTTAGTGAATGCGTGTCTTGAGCATCAACTTTCCAAGTCATCTCAGGATCAACTATGCACAGATTCGCAATTTCATTTTCCGCAATTGGTCGTCCGTGATCTGCTAATTGGCCTATTTCTGCTGGTCTTTCACTCATCACTCGAGCAATATCTGCCCAATTCATTAACTTGGTGTCAATCATCGCAGTAGCCACTACAGACAAAGCTGTTTCTAATCCAGTCATTCCAAAAGCAGCACTTTGCCACTCGCCTTCTTTATCTTCAATTGGGTGAGGAGCGTGATCTGTAGCAACCACATCAATAATTCCTTGTGCCAAGGCTTTTCTTAATTCCTCAACATCTTTGCTGGTTCGAAGAGGAGGATTTACTTTAAAATTTGCGTTATAACTTTCACAACTTGTTTGATTTAGAAACAGATGATGTGGAGTAACTTCAGCTGTGACATTAACTTTTTTATCCTTTGCCCATCGAAGAATCTCAACTGTTCCTGCTGTTGAAGCATGACAGATGTGCAGCTTAGATTTGACATGTTCAGTTAACAAAACATCCCTTGCCACAATTGCTTCTTCTGCAATTGCAGGCCAACCAATTAAGCCTAATTTTCCAGATAATTCTGATTCATTCATCTGAGCGTTTTCAGTAAGTCTTGGATCTTGTGCATGTTGGGCAATAACTCCATCAAATGCTTTGACGTATTCCAAAGCTCTTCTCATTAGGACTGGATCTGAAACACAAAACCCATCGTCGCTAAATATGCGCACACGTGCATTTGAATCAGCCATGGCTGAAAGCTCTGCTAATTTTTCACCCTTTAATCCAACGGTCACCGCACCAATTGGATAAACATCTACTAGGCCAACATTTTTTCCTAAGTTCCATACTTGCTCCACCACACCAGCTGTATCGGCCACTGGCAAAGTGTTTGCCATCGCATGAACCGCCGTAAATCCACCTCGAGCTGCTGCAGCACTACCGGTAGCAATTGTTTCTGCATCTTCACGACCAGGTTCTCTTAAATGTGTGTGCAAATCAACTAGTCCAGGAAGAATAATTAAGCCACTCAAATCAATGACTTCAGCATTTTCCTCTATTAAGGAGTTTGCTGGACCAATCTTTTTAATCTTGTCATTCTCGATTACAAGATCAACATTTTTTTCACCTTTTAGTGACCCATTCTTAAGTAAAATTTTCATCAGCTATTTTCACCCATCTCGCTATTGGAACCACCCAAGAGTAAATACAAGACAGCCATTCGAACACTTACTCCATTGGCAACCTGTTCAATAACAACAGAGTTTTTACTATCAGCAACTTCTGCTGTAATTTCCATTCCTCTATTCATCGGACCAGGATGTAGCACTAAAGCATGTTCTTGCATTCTTTTTAATCTTTGTGCGTTCAAACCGAAATTTCTTGAATATTCTCTTGCCGTTGGAAAATAAGCGTCATTCATTCTTTCTTGTTGAACTCTAAGCATCATGACGGCATCAACTGTAGGTAAAATCTCATCCAAATTGTAGGAATATTCTCCATTCCAATTCTCTATTCCAACAGGCAACAACGTTGGCGGTGCAACCATGATTGGTGTGGCACCTAGAGTCTTAAGCAATATTGCATTACTTCGAGCAACTCTGCTGTGCAATATATCGCCAACGATTGCAACTTTGATGCCACTTAAGTCGCCCTCATTTTTTCTTAAATGTTTTCTTATTGTGTAAGCATCAAGTAGTGCTTGAGTTGGATGCTCATGAGTTCCATCTCCTGCATTAATGACAACTGCATCAATCCAGTTTCTGGTAGCAAGTAAATGTGGTGCGCCAGATGATCCGTGTCTAATAACAACGGCGTCAGCTCCCATTGATTGCAAAGTCTGTGCTGTGTCTTTTAAGCTCTCTCCTTTGGAAACACTTGATCCTTTTGCAGAAAAATTGATCACATCAGCACTTAATCTCTTTGATGCTGCTTCGAATGAAATTCTTGTTCTGGTGCTGTCTTCGAAGAAGAGATTGACAACAGTTCTACCTCTTAAAGTTGGCAACTTCTTAACCGGACGATCCGAGATTGTTGCAAGCTCTTTTGCCGTATCCAAAACTAGAACGGCATCTTCTTTAGTTAAATCACTTGCTGAGACAAGGTGCTTTTTCATTGTTGACCTGCTGAAATTGTGACTACTTCTTCGTTGTTATCAGTATCAGCTAAAAGTACTTGTACAGATTCATTTCTTGATGTGGGAATATTTTTTCCGACATAATCTGCTCTAATTGGAAGTTCGCGGTGTCCTCGATCTATCAAGACTGCCACCTGCACCATTGCAGGTCTGCCAATGTCGTTAAGCGCATCAAGGGCTGCTCTTATGGTTCTTCCTGAAAATAAAACATCATCAACTAAAACCACAACTTTATGATCAATTCCACCTTCAGGAATTTCTGTTTTTGCTAAAGCTCTTGGTGGTTTAAGTCTTAAATCATCTCGATACATAGTGATATCTAAGGAACCAACTGGGATAGTTACCTTTTCAAATTCACTTATTTTCTCAGCGATGCGATTAGCAAGAGGCACCCCTCTTGAAGGAATACCTAACAAAACCAAGTCTTTTGAACCTTTATTATTTTCTAAAATTTCATGTGCAATACGAGTTAACGCTCTAGAAATATCGGATGATTCGAGAACGACTCGAGCAGAGTTACGAGAATTTGCACCCATTGTGCTTCTCGACCTCCTTCTCCGCCTCACGGGACGGTTTTAAAGGATGCCTTACTAAATCGAAAGATTAGCAGATGAAATTAACTTTCGTCTGCACCCGTTCCAACTTTGTGTACACGCATACCGTTTGTTGTTCCTGGAACACCTGGTGGAACACCTGCCACAACAACAACTAGTTCGCCGTACTTTGCCAATTTATTCGTAGTCAAATGACGATCAACTGTGGCAACCATTTCGTCTGTGTGTTTAACAGTTGCTGCGTGAAAAGTTTCAGATCCCCAAACAAGAGACAGCTGTCTTTGAACTTTCTGGTCTGTGGCAAAAGCCAAAATTTGTGTGCTGGAGCGATGTCTGGCCATTAAGCGCACACTTCTACCAGTTTCGGTGAAAGCGATTAAGTATTTAGCTGCGATTGCTTTTCCTACTGCCACTGCAGCAGTCGTTAAAGCTCTTCCTGTGCTTCCTTGTGATTCTGTTTGAAGTTCTGGGAGTTGTTCTAAAGCTTCTTCTTCAACGTGTTGAATAATTCTTGCCATTGTTTCTACTACGCCAACAGGGTTTTCTCCCACACTGGTTTCGCCACTTAGCATCAAGGCATCGGCGCCATCTAAAACTGCGTTTGCCACATCACTTGCTTCAGCTCTAGTGGGTCTTGAAGAAGTAATCATTGACTCCAACATCTGAGTGGCAACAATTACAGGTTTTCCAATTTGTCTTGCAAGTTGAATGGCACTTTTTTGAACTAATGGAACTTCCTCTAATGGAAGTTCAACCCCAAGATCTCCTCGGGCAATCATGATGGCATCAAAGGATTCCAGGATTTCTTTTAGATTTTCAACGGCTTGAGGCTTTTCAATTTTAGCTACAACGGGAAGTCTTTTTCCTACTTTGTCCATAATCTTGTGAACATCTTCAATGTCTTTAGAATTTCTCACAAATGACAATGCAATCCAGTCGCAATCATTCTTTAGAGCCCAAATCAAATCTTCTTCATCTTTATCCGACATTGCTGGCACATTGACAGCAACACCCGGAAGGTTCAAACCTTTGCTATTGGAGATAGTTCCACCTTCAATAACTTTGGTTACAACGTTATTGCCTTTTACTTCGATGACTTCTAAGCGAATTTTTCCATCATCAACAAGGATCGGATCACCCTTTTTTACATCTCCTGGTAATCCCTTGTAGGTTGTGGAAACTTTTTCCTTATCACCTCTTATATCGTCTGTGGTGATTGTGAAATTTTGTCCACTAACCAGTAAAACTGGCCCATTACCAAATATGCCCACTCTAATTTTTGGGCCTTGCAAATCAGCAAGAATTGCTACTTCTTTACCTTCATTTAATGATGCTTGTCTAACCAGATCAAGTCTTTTCTTGTGATCTGAATGATCGCCATGAGACATATTTAATCTGGCTACATTGAGACCAGCTTTTATAAGGTTTTGAACTGTTGCTAAATCATCTGTGGAAGGCCCAAGTGTTGCAACTATCTTGGCTCTTCTCATATTTTATATTCTATTGCATTCATATTTTTAAACACTGATTGGTCTTGATGTCGGCTCAATTGGTGAAGGTAAATTTGTTTCACCAATCAAATACTTATCAACAGCTGCTGCTGCTGATCTTCCTTCAGCTATTGCCCAGACAATAAGTGATTGACCTCTTCCCGCATCACCACACACAAATACGCCATCTGCGTTGGTGGCAAAATTTTCATCTCTGGCGATATTTCCTTTCAAATCTAACTCTAAATTCAGTTGATCTATAAATGGAGCTTTTTCTGGTCCCACAAATCCAAGTGCTAAGAACACAAAGTCTGCAGGAATTATCTTTTCTGAGCCTTTAACAGGTTCAAATTTAGAATTCTTGAACTCAACTTCAATTAATTCAACACCAGTGACTTGGTTATTTTGACCAATGAATTTTTGAGTGTTCACACTATAAATTCTTTCCCCGCCTTCTTCATGAGCACTAGTTACTCGATAAGTCATTGGGTAAGTTGGCCATGGTTGACTTTCTGGTCTTGTTTCTGGTGGTAGTGGCAAAATTTCTAATTGAGTAACACTTCTTGCTCCTTGGCGATGAGCTGTGCCTAAACAATCTGCACCAGTGTCTCCCCCTCCGATGATCACAACATCTTTTCCTTGCACATCAATTGGTGATATTGCAATTTCACCTAAAGCAACTCTGTTAGCTGGTGGCAAATATTCCATCGCTTGGTAAATACCACTGAATTCTCTTCCCGGAACCGGCAAATCTCGCCACGCAGTAGCCCCAACTGCGATGACTAAAGCGTCATATCTTTTTCTTAATTCGTTTGCTTCAATGTCAATACCAATTTCCACACCACTTCTAAATTTAATTCCTTCTGCCTCTAATTGCTCAAGTCTTCTGTCAACATGGATTTTTTCCATCTTAAATTCTGGAATGCCATAACGAAGTAGTCCACCTAATTTGTCAGCTCTTTCATAAATTGCAACAGTGTGACCTGCTCTTGCTAATTGTTGAGCTGCTGCTAAACCTGCCGGTCCTGAACCAATTACAGCAACAGTTTTACCACTTAATCTTGCTGGAGCTTGTGGCGTTACTAAACCTTGTGCAAAAGCTCTGTCTGCAATTTCAACCTCAATTTGTTTAATTGTCACCGCGTCTTGATTTATTGCTACAACACATGCCGTCTCACACGGTGCAGGACATAATCTTCCAGTGAATTCAGGAAAATTATTGGTTGCATGCAATCTTTCTGATGCCTCACGCCAGTCGTCGTTGAAAACTAAGTCATTCCACTCCGGAATTAGATTTCCTAAAGGACAACCGTTATGACAAAAAGGAATACCGCAGTCCATGCATCTACCGGCTTGAAGTTTTAACTTGTTGGTTTCAAAAGGTTCATAAACCTCACGCCAATCCATTAAACGCAAATCAACTGGTCTTCTTTTTGGGGTTTCTCTTCTGTTATTTATAAAACCTTTTGGATCACCCACGAGAGACCTCCATAACAGCTTGCATTGGATCTGTTCCATCTAACTTTGCTTGGGCTTGAGCCAACAAAACTCGTTTATATTCTCTAGGCATAACTTTGGTAAAGCCACTTAAGTCTTTGTTCTGAATCAATTTCTTTGCAATTGTTGAATCTGTTTCATCCACATAATCTTTCAATATTTGAGTTAAAAACTCTTTGTCGCTAGCGTCTAATTCTTCTAATTCCACCATTTCAGCATTAACATTTTCCACATTTATGTTTAGAACATAGGCAATTCCACCACTCATTCCAGCAGCAAAATTTCTGCCAGTTTTACCTAGCACTACAACTTTTCCACCAGTCATGTATTCGCAGCCGTGATCGCCTACCCCTTCGACCACTGCTGTGGCACCTGAGTTACGAACACAGAATCTTTCTCCAACTAAACCTCTAACAAAAATGGTTCCAGAGGTTGCTCCGTATGCAATAACGTTTCCTGCAATCACATTTGTTGCTGAATCAAATTTTGCTTGTCGATCTGGGCGAACAACTATTTTTCCACCCGATAAACCTTTGCCTAAATAGTCATTAGTGTCACCTTCAAGTCTAAGTGTCATCCCTTTGGGAATAAATGCACCAAAAGATTGACCTGCAGAACCATTGAAAGTTAATTCAATCGTTCCTTCCGGCAAACCGCTTCCACCATATTTTCTTGTGACTTCACTACCCAACATGGTTCCTACAGTTCTATTAACATTTCTAACTTCTAATTGCGCTCTAACAAGTTCTCCTTTTTCTAAGGCAGGTTTACATATCTCAATTAACTTGTTATCAAGAGCTTTATCTAGACCATGATCTTGCTCAATAGTTTTAATCATTGAAGTTGAATCATCAATTTTTATCCTGTGCAAAATCGGGGAAAGATCTAATCCTGATGCTTTCCAATGACTAATTGCTTTTTTTGTATCCAAAATTTCAGAGTGTCCAATAAGTTCATCTAAAGATTTGTAACCAAGATTTGCCAAGTATTCCCGTACTTCTAGAGCAATAAATTTAAAGAAGTTCTCCACAAATTCAGGTTTACCGGTAAATTTCTCGCGCAACACTGGGTTTTGCGTCGCAACCCCAACTGGACAAGTGTCCAAATGACAAACCCTCATCATGATGCAGCCCATCACAACTAGTGGTGCAGTTGAAAAACCAAATTCTTCAGCTCCTAATAGAGCTGCCACAATAACATCTCTACCAGTTTTAAGTTGTCCATCTGTTTGCACAACTATTCGATCCCGTAAACCATTTATCAACAATGTTTGTTGAGCTTCTGCTAAACCAATTTCCCAAGGACCACCTGCATGTTTTAAGGAAGTTAAAGGACTAGCTCCTGTACCTCCATCATGTCCAGAAATTAGAACAACATCTGCATGTGCTTTTGCAACTCCTGCTGCAACTGTTCCAACTCCGACTTCGGCAACAAGTTTGACATGAATTCTTGCTTTGTTATTTGCATTCTTCAAATCATGAATTAGTTGTGCTAAATCTTCAATTGAGTAAATGTCGTGATGAGGTGGTGGAGATATCAATCCAACTCCTGGTGTTGAATATCGTGTTTTTGCAATCCAGGGATAAACCTTATGTCCGGGAAGTTGTCCACCTTCTCCAGGTTTTGCACCTTGCGCCATTTTGATTTGAATATCATCAGCATTAACTAAGTATTCACTTGTAACACCAAATCTGCCACTGGCAACTTGTTTAATAGAAGATCTTTTTGAATCACCGTTGGCCATTTTTTCGTAGCGTTCTGGGTCTTCCCCACCTTCGCCTGTATTTGATTTAGCACCGATTCGATTCATGGCAATAGCTAATGTTTCATGTGCTTCACCAGATATTGATCCATAAGACATAGCACCAGTGCTAAATCTTTTGAGGATATTTTCTATTGGTTCAACTTCATCTATTGAAATTGGTTGACGATTACTCTTGATGTCAAAGAGTCCTCTTAAGGTCATCAATCTTTTTGACTGTTCGTTTACTTTTTCTGTATAGGTTCGAAATATGTCCATTTGACCAGTGCGAGTTGAGTGTTGCAATTTAAAGACTGTTTCTGGATCAAATAAATGTGGCTCACCTTCTCTTCTCCACTGGTATTCCCCACCAATAGCAAGTTGGCGATGAGCTGGAGATATTCCGGTTGGTGGATATGCAAGTTTGTGTCGTCTTGAAACTTCCTCAGCAATAACTTCTAAGCCAACTCCACCCAGTCTTGAAACTGTGCCAGTGAAATATTTATCAATTACTTCATTAGAAATACCAATCGCTTCAAAAATCTGAGCACCACGATAGGAAGCAACTGTTGATACTCCCATCTTGCTCATTACTTTGAGGACACCTTTGCCAAGAGCTTTCACTAGATTTCTAACTGCTTTTTCTGGTGAAATGCCGGTAATTCTTTTTTGTCTAACCATGTCTTCAACTGTTTCCATTGCTAAATATGGATTTACTGCCGCAGCTCCATAACCAATAAGCAAGGCCACATGATGAACCTCTCGAACATCTCCTGCTTCAACGATTAGTCCTATTTGCATTCTTTTTTTGTTTCTAATCAAATGATGATGAACAGCAGAAAGTAACAGAAGAGAAGGAATTGGTGCCTCGTCTGCATCACTGTCTCGATCGCTTAAAACAATTAGATGCGTTCCGTTTTCTATTGCTTGATCAACTTCCACAAATATTTCTTCAATTCTTTTTTCTAAGCCAATAGCACCTTCAGCAACTTTGTAGATGCCTGAGAATTTTTGGGCAGCAAAACCTGGTTGGTCACCGTCTCGATTAATGTGGAGAAGTTTTGCTAATTCATCATTATCAATTACAGGAAATGGTAAAACTACTTGCCTGGTGTGAGCAGGAGTTGCATACAAAAGATTTGACTCTTCCCCAACTGAAGAAGACAAAGATGTCACGATTTCTTCTCGAATTGCATCCAAAGGAGGATTTGTAACTTGAGCAAATAGTTGCACAAAATAATCAAATATGAGTCGAGGTCGACTACTTAATACTGCAATTGGAGTATCCGTACCCATTGAACCAAGTGGCTCTGCTGCGCTTTTTGCCATTGGGGTTAAGAGTATTTTTAACTCTTCATCTGTGTATCCAAAAGTTTGCTGTCTTCTCAGAACAGATGAGTGTGTGTGAACAATGTGTTCTCTTTCAGGAAGTTCTTCCAAATGCAATAGTCCAGCATGAAGCCAATCTTGATACGGAAACTCTTTGGCTAAGGAATCTTTAATCTCTTCGTCTTCAATAATTTTGCCGTTATCGGTATCAACTAGAAACATTTTTCCAGGTTGTAATCGACCTTTTCTAATTACTTTTGCTTGATCAATTGGTAAAACGCCTGATTCGCTAGCTAAAATAACAAGTCCATCTTCTGTTACCCAAAATCTTCCAGGACGCAAACCATTTCTATCTAGCACTGCGCCAATCAAATGACCATCGGTAAAAGTTACACATGCAGGGCCGTCCCATGGCTCCATAAAAGATGCGTGAAATTCATAAAATGCTCGACGAGCAGGGTCCATACTTGGATTGTTTTCCCATGCTTCAGGAATCATCATCAAGATTGAATGAGGAAGACTTCTACCACCTAGATGAATTAATTCCAGTACTTCATCAAATGAAGCAGAATCACTTGCTTCGTTTGAACAAATTGGAAACACTCGAGATAAATCTCCAGGTATCAAATCAGTTTTCAACAGATTTTCCCTGGCATGCATCCAGTTTCTATTTCCTTTAACCGTATTGATTTCGCCATTATGGGCAATTAGACGATAAGGATGAGCAAGGGGCCAGGATGGGAATGTGTTGGTACTAAATCTTGAATGAACTAGTGCAATTCTTGAAACAACTTTTGGTGAAGATAGATCTGGATAGAAAGGTTCAAGTTGTCCAGTTGTCAACATTCCTTTGTAAACAATGCTTCGTGCAGAAAGAGAAGCAAAGTAAACATCAATTGAATTCTCAATGATCTTTCTAAAAGGATAAATTGCTCTATCAACCTGAATATCTTTTAATTCTTTGTTTTCAGGTTGAATGAAAATCATTTCAAAACGAGGCATAACGCTTTTGGCAGTTTTACCTATTTCTTGTGAATTTGTTGGCACCTCTCGCCAACCTAAAATATTAATTTGCTCAGTCAGCGCCACTTCAGAGATCTTGTTTTTTGCTGCTAAGTATCCGTCTTTATCTTGGGGCAGAAAGACAATTCCTACGGCGTAATGCCCACTTTTTGGTAATTCAAAATCAACAACGTCTCTTAAGAATTCATCAGGTATTTGTATTAATATTCCAGCACCATCGCCAGAATCTGGTTCACTTCCTGAAGCACCACGGTGTTCAAGATTTCTTAAAGCTTCAAGTCCAGATGCAACTATTTCATGAGTTGCTTTTTTATTTAAGGTTGCAACTAAAGCCACACCACAAGCGTCATGCTCAAAATTTGAGTCATATAGACCTTGATTGTTGCTAGTTAAAGTTTGCAAGGCTTGTCCCTAAAACGAATTTATTTCGAAGGGACGACTTTGGCCCAAGTACTAACAGTAAGGCTTTAATTCTAACCTATGACCAACTAGAGCGCTGCTCCAATTGTGGAACCAAGAAACCAGGTAACAGCAGCTGCCCCACTACCCAGTAGTAATTGTCGGATCCCTGAGTACCACCATGTTCTTGTTGTGACCAAAGACACCAGTGCCCCGGCCAGAAATAATCCAAATAAAGAAATAACCATTGAATAAACAATGTCGGTTAGACCAAACATGTATGGCACTAATGGAACCAGTGCACCTCCACCAAATGCGATGAATGATGAAATCGCTGCCACGTTTGCTGAAGGTAAATCATCTGCAGTTACGCCGAATTCTACTGAGGTGTGTGCATCAAGAAAAGCTTGCTCATTTTTGCTCAGTTCATTTGAAAACTGTAAAGCCACAGTTTCTGTGACACCACGTTTCATCCAAACTTCAGCTAGCTCCCTAATTTCGTGATCCAAGTTGTTTTTAATTTCGTTGCGTTCTAATTCAATTTCTGCCAATGCAAGTTCTGCTTGACTTTTTACAGAAGTGTATTCACCTGCTGCCATAGAAAAAGCACCCGCTAGTAATCCAGCAAAACCAGCCAGAACTATTGCACTTGTATTTTCTGCACCTAGTGCTTTAGATCCTCCTGCTACACCAATCATTAATGCAAAGTTTGAAACCAAACCATCCATTGCGCCAAACACAGCTGGACGTAACCAGCCACCATTGACATTGCGATGAATTACTTCTTCGCTGAGAAACTTCTCACCCTTGCTCATTAAGCAGATCTCCTAAACAATTCTTTATCTATTCCAGGTTTGGATCTGTTACTAATAACGAAATAGATTAGACCCCCCACTATAACTACTAAACTTGTGAAAACGTTGAATCTGAAACCCAGAATCAATCGAGCTTCATCGATTCTCAAGTTTTCAATGAATAATCTGCCTAAGCTATAAAGACTTACATAAAGTGCAAATAGTCGACCATGACCAATTTTATATTTTCGATCAAGATAAATCAGACCAAAACCTATAAGTACATTCCATATTATTTCGTACAAGAAAGTTGGGTGAAACGTTACAAATGATTCAAATCCCTGTGGTCTAAATTTCTCGGCAATTTCTAGTCCCCATGCTAAATCTGTTGGTCTACCAAATAATTCCTGATTAAAATAATTTCCTACTCTTCCAATTGCTTGAGCAAAAATTATTCCTGGAGCTATTGCATCTGCAAAAGGTGGTAAATAGATCTTGTAATACTTGCAACCAATCCATGCTCCAACCCCGCCAAAAAGAATTGCGCCCCAAATTCCTAATCCGCCATTCCAAATCTTTAGCGCATCAATCCAGTTTTGTCCTGATCCAAAGTACTTTTCCCAATCAGTAGCAACGTGATAAATTCTGCCACCAATTATTCCAAATGGAACTGCAAAAATTGCAACATCACTTACTTGTCCTGGCTTACCGCCTTTTGCAATCCACCTCTTGTTACCTAACCAAATTGCAACAAAGATACCCAAGATTATGAAAAGTGAATAGGCCCTCAAAGGAAGTGGACCTAAATAGATAACTCCAGTACTTGGACTTGGAATACTTAGTTGAATCAAAACTAACTACTTTTTAGCTTCTGCAACGACTCCTGCAAAACCTGCTGGATCAAAAAGAATTGAATTCTCAATTGCTGTTCCGTTTAAGTAGAAGCTTGGAGTTCCCTGAACACCACGATCTTGCGCATGTAGTTGTGAATTTTGAGCCCAACCTTTGTATTTTTCTGATGTTAAACAAGTTTCAAAAGTTGTGTAGTCATCACCTTGAATTCCAACTTTTTTACCTAAATCAAGTAACTGTTGATTACTAAATCCATCACCTTCTCTTGCAGGTTGCAATTCAAATACACCGGCGTGAAATTCTGCTGTTTTTCCAGCATCTACCGCACATCCAAAAGCCATAGTTGATCTCAAGGAAGCAAGTTCTGATTCAGGAAAATTTCGGTCAAGAAAAATCATTGGATGAAGTGTCAAATTGATGTCGCCTTTTACTGCGGCATCAATAATGTTTTTACCATTTGCTTTTTCTAAGGAACCACATGCTGGACATTGAAAATCTTCATAAAGTTCTGCCCTAGGAGAATTTGGATCTTGCTTTCCAACTGGAACACCATAACCCTCTTTAGCTGTAACCCCAGTTGGCAATTGAGCTGAAGAATTATAATCTGTGATTAATTCTGGAGTAATACTTTGACCTTGAGCTTGCCCTCTGGCATAAACGCCAGCCCCGATTAGTCCGACAACAAGTGTTAGAACAAATAGTCCACCGATGATTTGAATCGTTTTAGCTTTCTTACTATCTTGCGAATTTGCGTTAGCGCGAACTTGTGCGGCCTTATTTCTAATGTCATCTGGGTTTGCCATTTATTTACTCCACTTTTATGTTGTAATAACAATCTAATCAAGACATATCCCCAGACCAAATTCTGGCTAGTCTCTGTGCACACCTCGAGCAAAATCTTTGCTCATTTGGGCTATGGCCTGCAGTGATTTACTCAAATCAGGTTGTTCAAGAATGACTTTAACAAAAGCACTTCCCACAATTACCCCATCTGCAAACTTTGCTACTTCTTTAGCCTGTTCAGCATTGGAGACCCCAAGCCCCACGGCCACGGGTAAATCTGTGTGTTTTCTTATTCGCGAAACTAACTCTTCTGCTTTATTTGATACTTGATTTCTTGTTCCTGTTACACCCATAAGACTTGCTGCATAAACAAATCCTGTGACTTTTTTTGTCACTAGTTTTAGTCTTTCCTCTGTAGTGCTTGGCGCTACAACAAAAACTCGATCAATATTGTTTTTATCACTTTCGCTAATCCATAAATCAGATTCATCCGGTGGTAAATCTGGGGTAATTACCCCAACTCCTCCTGCATCTTTCATTTGCTGGGCGTAATTTGCTACACCCCATTTTTCAATTGGGCTCCAATAACTCATGGTCAATACAGGTTTACCTAATTTTGAAACTTCACTAACAATGTGCATAACATCTTTAATTCCAGTTTTATTGTTTAATGCAATATCAACAGCCTCTTGAATAGTTGGTCCATCCATCAGTGGGTCGCTATATGGCACACCAATTTCAATAAGATCAACACCGTTATTAAGCATCTCTTGCATAATTTTTATTGATCCCTCAATAGTGGGAAATCCTGCAGGCAAATACGCAATTAAAGCTGCTCTATTTTCAGATTTAGCTTTGTTAAATACTTGGTGAATAGTGCTCATGAACCAGGAGTTATCTTGAACCATTTAGCAGCGGTTTCAACATCTTTATCGCCTCGACCGCTGCAATTGATAACTATCACAGCATCTTTACCTAATTCTTTTCCTAGCTTAACTGTTCCAGCAATTGCATGGGCTGTTTCAATAGCAGGAATTATTCCTTCAGTTCTTGATAACAAAGAGAAAGCATCCATGGCTTCGGTATCAGTTATTGGATGGTAAAAAGCTCTGCCTGTGTCTTTTAACCAGGCATGCTCAGGTCCAACACCTGGATAATCAAGACCAGCAGAAATGGAATGACTAGCAAGTGTTTGTCCATTTTCATCTTGCAAAACATAAGATCTTGTTCCATGCAAAATTCCGATTGTGCCACCAGAAAGAGTTGCTGCGTGTCTTCCAGTTTCAATTCCATCACCGGCAGCTTCATAACCATGTAACTGCACATCTTTATCCAAAATAAATGGATGAAACAGCCCAATTGCATTTGAACCACCACCAACACATGCTGTGACAGCAGTGGGAAGTTTCCCAGTTTTTTCTAATATTTGTTGTCTTGCTTCCACACCCATAATGCTGTGAAAGTTTCGACCAATTGTTGGGAAAGGATGTGGTCCTGCCACAGTTCCTAATAAGTAATGTGTGGTTTCAACATTTGTTACCCAATCACGCATTGCTTCATTAATGGCGTCTTTGAGAGTTTTTGTACCAGTTGTAACTGGAACTACCGTGGCTCCTAAAAGTTTCATACGTGCAACATTTAAAGATTGACGAACTGTATCTTCTTCGCCCATGTAGATGACACATTCAAGACCAAACAATGCAGCAGCAGTTGCAGTGGCAACACCGTGTTGACCTGCACCTGTTTCGGCAATAATTCTTTTCTTTCCCATACGAACAGTGAGTAATGCTTGACCAATTACATTGTTGATTTTGTGTGAACCGGTGTGATTTAAATCTTCTCGTTTGAGAAATATACGAGCTCCACCTGCATGCTTTGATAAATTCTTTGCTTCAGTTAAAGGACTTGGTCGACCAACATAATCCTTTAAAAGGTTTTGAAAATCATCGTTAAATTTTGGGTCTGCTGCTGCTTTTAAATATTCAGTTTCAAGTTGATCAAGTGCTGAGATTAAAGCTTCAGGAACAAAGCGTCCACCGAACTGACCAAAATGTCCGGTCTGATCATCGATTTTCTTTAAATCTTGCAAGAAAGTAGTCATGTTATTTATCGACCATGATTTGTTGCTGGATGTGCTCCTGCAGTAACAAGTTCATGAACTGCTGCTTGAGGATCTTCATGCATAACTAAACTTTCCCCAACTAATACTGCATGTGCTCCGGCATTTGCATAAGTTATCAAATCGTGTTTGTCTCTTACCCCAGATTCAGCAACCATGATGCAACCACTTGGAACAAGTGGAGCTAACTTTGCAAAAGTGTTTCTATCAACTTCTAATGTTTTTAAATTTCGGGCATTAATTCCTACTAATTTCGCACCAGCATCTGCTGCTCTCTTAATTTCTTCCTCGGTGTGCACTTCAACCAAGGGAGTAAGTCCAATGCTTTTTGATCTTTCAATTAGTGACACGAGTGCTTCTTGATCAAGTGCTGCAACAATTAACAGAGCTAAATCAGCACCATAGGCTCTAGCTTCCCAAAGTTGATAACTAGAAACAATGAAGTCTTTTCTTAAAACTGGAATATCAACAACTTTTCGAACTGCTGCTAGGTCTGCTAAACATCCCTTAAATCTTCTTTCTTCGGTTAAAACACTGATGCAACTTGCGCCACCTGCTTCATATTTTTTAGCCAAAGATGCAGGGTCAACAATTTTTGATAGTTCACCTTTTGAAGGGCTTGATCTTTTAATTTCAGCAATTACTGCCACTCCTGCTTCATCAAAGATAGGAAATGGATCAATTGCTTTAGAAGTTTTTTCTGCTTGAGCTTTCAATTCATCAATTGTAACTTTTTCTTGCCTTAGAGCTAAATCTTCGCGAACGCCAACGATTATTTCGTCTAAAACGCTCGACATGGTTTTCCTAATCTATTTTCGTTTTGAACTTGCTTTTTCCCAGGCGATCCAAACAATTCCACCTAGAACACTTAAACCTATTCCTGTCCAAAACATCGTCCAATTGTTAACAACTAATGCATATGTAGAGATAATTGATGCTGAAATAATAATGAAAGTTCCAGTCCAAGCAGCAGGTGTTTGGCCATGGTTATCTTTTGACATTAACTATTTCTCCTTAATTAAATTTATGTTATTAGCCTAATGATGAAGCTATGGCAACGGCTCTGAGTACCACGGCTGCTTTATTCTGGCATTCCATATCTTCACTACTTGGAAGAGAGTCTGCAACTACCCCTGCTCCTGCCTGAACATAAGCAACACCATTCTTTAGTAGTGCTGTTCTAATAGTTATTGCTACATCCATATTGCCGGCGAAATCAAAATAACCTAACGCTCCACCATAAATTCCACGCCTAACAGGTTCTAGTTCATCAATTATTTCCATCGCTCTGACCTTTGGTGCTCCCGAAAGAGTTCCAGCAGGAAAGGTTGCTTTCAAAGCATCAGCTGCAGAAATTTCATCATTTAGTGTTCCAATAACAGTTGAGACAAGATGCATGACGTGACTGTATTTTTCAACCTGCATAAATTGTGTCACTTCAACTGAACCAGGTTTGCACACTCGTCCTAAATCATTTCTTCCAAGATCTACCAACATAAGATGTTCTGCTTTTTCCTTAGGATCATTAAGTAATTCAATAGCAGATTCATCATCAATTTTTGAATCACTAGATCTTGCTCTGGTTCCAGCAATTGGGTGCATCATGGCTTGTCTATCTTTAACGGTCACTAAGGCTTCTGGACTAGATCCAATTATTTCAAACTCAGTGTTTGCTAGATCTTCTGTTGGAACATTCAAGTAATACATATAAGGACTTGGATTTGTTGCTCTTAAAACTCTATAGATATCAAGACCACTTGCTTGAGTTTTCATGTCAAATCTTTGAGATAAAACTATTTGAAATGCATCTCCTGCTTCAATGTAATTGATTGCCCTTTTCACAGAATCTTGATAATCAGAACTTTTTGTGCGATTACTGTAATCTAATTTGGCTTCCATATTAAATGTTGAATTGCCTTGAGACTGAGGGTTGGAAAGTGATGCTTGCATTGAATCTAATCTTTTAAGGGCATCCTCATAAGCTAAATCAACTCGTTCATCTGTCCCGTCGTAATTTACAGCGTTAGCAATCAACCAAACAGTTCCATCAACATGATCTAAGACAGCAAAATCAGTGGCCAGCAACATTAATAGATCTGGCACGCTTGTTTCATTTGGATTTTCATCAGGAATTCTCTCAAACATTCGAACAATGTCATAAGCAAAGTATCCAACTAATCCACCAGTTAAGGGAGGCAAATTTGGTAAAGGTTTAGTTGCAAGAAAATCTAAAGTTTGCTTAAAAACATTCCAGATATCCCCCTCAAGTAAAACTCCTTTGGGTGGTTTTCCTGTCCATTTCGCCTTACCTTTTTCGCTGCGCAATGTTGCAGAACTGGAAACTCCTACAAATGAGTATCTTGACCAACTTTGTCCATGTTCTGCTGATTCGAGTAGAAAAGTTCCAGGTCTTTCATCAGCTAGAGCCTTATATAAGCCAACAGGAGTAAATGAATCACCAATGAGTTTTCTAACTACCGGAATTACTTTTCTGTCTTTGGCATATACCTTAAATTGTTCAAGATCTGGAGTATTTACTCCAAGTTTAATTGAGTTCATCAATTATTTTTCAGACCAAACTAAAACACCATCAAAACAAGTCTTCTCTCCTGTGTGGCAAGCTTCACCTTTTTGCTCAACGGCAATAAGTATTGTGTCAGCATCGCAATCAATTCGAATTTCCTTTAATCTTTGGGTGTTGCCAGACTCTTCACCTTTTACCCAGAGTTTGTTTCTTGATCGTGAATAGTAAGTGACATTCTTAGTTTGCAAAGTTTTTGTAAAAGACTCTTCATTCATCCAGGCCATCATCAAAACCTGTTTCGTTGAGTGATCAGTTGTTATTGCTGGAACTAATCCATTTTCATTTGGTTTAAGCGATGACCAATATTCTGCGATAGCTGCCAAAGAAATTTCACCCATGTGCATATTCTTACCTAGGTCAGAACCTGAATTGTCGTTAGGTATCTTTTCCTCTACTCTGTTTACATGACATCTTTAGCCAAACGTGAACGAGTAGCAATATCTCAACTTTTAAGAAAACTGGGTCCAGAAGCACCCACTCTTTGCGAAGGATGGAATTCCTTTGACTTACTTGTTCACTTGGTTTCCAGAGAGACAAGACCTGATGCAGCAATTGGATTAGTTGTTCCTGCTTTCTCTAGCTACACATCAAAAGTTGCCCAAGACATTAAGAGTCGTGGATTTGAAAATCTAATAACAGAATTTGAACAAGGACCAAAGACAACTAGTTTCTTTGCTCTTCCAGGTGTTGATAATTTAGCTAACTCTTTTGAATTCCTAATTCATCATGAAGATCTGTTGCGTGGTCAACCAGACTATTCTCCCCGAAACCTGGATGAAGATGATAAAAAGTTAATTTGGAAGCGCTTTACTCAATCTGGCAAATTACTTATGCGTAAAGCAAAAGTTGGCATTATTGCCCAATCAGACCAAGGAACTTACACAATAAAGTCTGGCAATAGCTGTGTCACCATGAAAGGTGAAGTAATTGATTTACTCTTATTTGCGTACGGTCGAAAAGCTCACGTAAATATCGAATTTGAAGGTGAAGAAAGTGCAATAAGAATTCTTAAAGAAACTAAATTTGGGTTCTAATCTCAATATTGTTTGCTTTAAGTTCTGCCTTAACTTGATTTATTGAAACTTCCTGGAAATGAAAAATACTTGCTGCCAATAAGGCATCTGCTCCTGCTTTAACGGCCGGGGCAAAGTCAGATACTTTTCCAGCACCTCCACTTGCAATTAATGGCACACTTATGTTCTTTTTAATTAACGAAATAAGTTCCAGATCAAAACCATCTTTAGTTCCGTCTTTATCCATTGAATTTAGAAGTACTTCTCCTGCGCCTCTTTCAACTGCTTGCTTGGTCCAAGCCAACGCATCCAGTCCAGCACTTTTCGATCCACCATGTGTGGTTACTTCAAATCCAGAAACAGCGAATTTTTCACTCGTTCTTCGTGCATCAATTGAAATAACTAAAACTTGAGAACCAAATCTTTTTGATATGGCATTAATCAGATCTGGATTTGAAATAGCACTTGTATTAATGGATACTTTGTCTGCACCAGCTCTTAGAAGTAAATCCACATCATCCACACTTCTTATACCTCCACCAACTGTGAGAGGCACAAAAACAGCTTCGGCAGTTTTTTTGACTACATCAATAATTGTTTTCTTATCATCCTTGGATGCTGAAATATCAAGAAAAGTAATTTCATCTGCACCATTTTCTGCATAATAACTAGCTAGTTCAACAGGATCTCCTGCGTCAACTAGATTTTGAAAGTTTACGCCTTTTACTACCCGACCATCTGCTACATCAAGACATGGAATAATTCTTATCGCTAAAGTCATCTAATCAATTTTCTGCTATATCTAAAGCTTGTCTTAAAGTAAATTTCTGAGCATAGAGCGCTTTTCCTACAATTGCACCTTCTACACCAATATCAGTGAGTTCTCTTAATAAAGCAATATCTGTCAATTCTGCAATTCCACCTGAAGCAATTACAGGTTTTTTTGTGTAATTAAGAATCTCTTTTAATAACGCAACATTGGGACCTTGTAATGTTCCATCTTTTGTAACATCGGTTACGACATATCTTGCTGCGTTATCTTTATCAAGTCTTTGCAGAGTTTCAATTAACTCGCCACCTTCTTTGGTCCAACCACGAGCCGCTAACTTTCTTCCTCGCACATCTAAACCAATTGCAATCTTTTCCCCGTATTTGGCGATTACTTTTGCTGTCCATTCAGGATCTTCAAGTGCGGCCGTGCCAAGATTTATTCGGGCAGCTCCTGTTGCTAAAGCGCTCTCCAAGGATTGATCATCACGAATCCCGCCAGAAAGTTCAACATTTATATCTAACTTTGCTGTTACCTCTTCTAAAAGTTCTTTGTTATTTCCCTTACCAAATGCAGCATCTAAATCAACTAAATGTATCCAGGAAGCTCCTTGTTCTTGCCAAGCAAGTGCAGCCTCAAGTGGTGAACCATAAGAAGTTTCGCTACCTAATTCTCCTTGCACTAATCGAACAGCGCGACCTTCAGAAACATCCACTGCAGGCAAAAGAATTAGTGGTTTCATATCAAACACTTTCCAACCAGTTTGCTAGCAACTGTAAACCAGCATCACCAGATTTTTCTGGGTGAAATTGTGTTGCAGATAAGGGTCCGTTTTCTACACTTGATAAGAATTTTTCTCCATGAGTTGAGTAATGCTTAAGGGGTGCAGATATTTTTTCTGTCCCGTGCAAATCTAATTCTTTGGCTGCATATGAATGAACGAAATAGAACTTTTCACTCTCGATACCTTTAAAGATTTGACTCCCCTTTGATACTTCTACGTTATTCCAACCCATGTGAGGCAAAACGTTGGCTTTTAATTCTGTTACAGACCCTGGCCATTGATGTAGTCCTGGAGTGTTAACTCCATGCTCAAGTCCATTCTCAAACATGATTTGCATTCCCACACAAATTCCAAAAACTTTTCTGCTACCAGCTAGGCGTTTATCAACAATTTCTTGGCCTTTTACTTTTTTAATTCCTTGCATACAAGACTCAAAAGCTCCAACCCCAGGAATCACTAAGCCATCAGCATTAAGACAGGTTTCATAATCACTTGAGATTGATACTTTGGCTCCAACTTTTGCCAAACTTTTTTCTGCAGATCTAATATTTCCTGATCCGTAATCAAGAATAACTATTGATTTTGACATTAAAACCCAAGTTTAAACATGAGTTTTATCTACAGCACACCCTTGGTAGATGGAATTCCGACTGATTTTGCATCGAAACTCACAGCATCTCTAAGTGCTCGCGCTACAGCTTTGAACTGAGCTTCAACAACGTGATGTGCATTTCGACCTTCTAGTACTTTAATGTGCAAAGTTATGTCAGCACTGTTTACAAAAGATTCCCAAATATGTTTTGTCAAAGTTGTGTCATAGGTACCAATCATTGGTGCAATTTCAGTTTCGCTATGAACAAGATATGGACGACCTGAAAGATCAACAGCAGCTCTAACTAAAACTTCATCTAAGGGCAATGTGGCATCGCCGTAGCGTCTAATTCCTGACTTATCACCCATGGCTTCTTTAAATGCTGTTCCTAATGCTAAAGATGTATCTTCGATTGTGTGGTGTTCGTCCACAGAAATATCACCTTTTGTTTTTACAGTTAAATCAAAAGCCCCGTGCTTACCAAGTTGGCTTAACATGTGATCAAAAAATGGCACACCAGTGTCAACTACAACTTCACCAGTTCCGTCTAGATCAATTTCAACGAGCACGTCACTTTCTTTAGTAGTGCGAGCTACACGCCCTTTCCTACTCATGACCTGCCCCTTTCAGTTGTTATTTATAACTCTAATTATTGTTCATGATGAAATTGTCATTAACTTCGGTCATGGCTTTTCGAATCTGATGTCTACTGCTTGAGCATGAGCAGGTAAATCTTCTGTGTGCGCCAGAGTTCGTATTTGATTTGCGGCATCTTCTAGTGCTGCTTTTGAGTAATCAATGTAGCTAACGCCTCGAAGAAATGTTTGAACTGAAAGACCCGATGAATGACAAGCACAACCACCAGTTGGCAAGACGTGATTGCTGCCAGCCAAATAATCACCCAGGGAAACAGGTGCATGAGGTCCAATAAATATTGCTCCAGCATTTTTTACCTTATAAGCAATATTTTGGGCATCCAAAGTATGAATTTCTAAGTGCTCAGCTGCATACTGATCTATTACTGCTAAACCTTGTTGAAGATCTTTAACTAACACAATGGCACTTTGGTTTCCACTTAAAGCCTGCTTAATGCGCTGTGCGTGCTTAGTTTGAGGAACCTGTAAATCTAATTCTTTTTCAACTTCTAGAGCTAGCTTTTCAGAAGTTGTAACTAGAACACTAGCTGCAATTACATCATGTTCTGCTTGACTTATTAAGTCTGCTGCAATCCAAGAAGCATTTCCAGATTCATCCGCTAAAATTGCAATTTCTGTTGGGCCTGCTTCGCTATCTATTCCGATTAGACCTCTTAATAATCTTTTTGCAGCGGTGACATAAATATTTCCTGGTCCAGTAACCATGTTCACGGGTTCGCAAGTTTTAGTGCCGTAGGCAAACATTGCAATTGCTTGAGCTCCACCTGCAGCATAAATTTCAGTTATTCCAAGTAATTTGCACGCAGCAAGAATAGTTTTATTAGGCCAGCCGTCATTTTCTTTTTGCGCAGGGCTTGTTACCGCAATAGATCTAACACCAGCAATTTGTGCTGGCACAACATTCATCACAACACTTGATGGGTAAACGGCATTACCACCTGGAACATAAAGTCCAACCCGATCAACTGGCAGCCAACGTTGACTTACGCTTCCACCGCTAACTACTTGCGTGGTTGACTCATTTCGAGTTTGTGATTGGTGAACTTTCTTTGTTCGCTTAATTGCTTCTTCTAAAGCATCAACAACATCACTAGGCATTTCGCTGAAAGCTTTATCGATAACTTCTTGAGGAACTCTTATGGCAGAGGGCTTGACTCCATCAAATTTTTCAGTCCAATTGATGACTGCCTCATCACCATTTTTCTTAACATCCTCAATTATGGGTTTAACAACACTGATCACAGATTCGACATCAATTTGGGCTCGAGGCACCACGGGTTGAGGAATTTTATCAAGATTTCTTAAATCAACACGACGAATCATATGTTTAATTCTACGGGATGCTCAGATTTAAATCTTGGCATATTCTTGTCTCATGAGAGATGAAGAAACAGGTCTAAAGATGTTGCCAATATTTCCTCTCAATACCGTTTTGATGCCACACCAACTAATGCCTTTGCACATTTTTGAAAACAGATACAGACGACTCATGGCAGATCTCTTGGCTCTTCCTGAAAGCGAACAAAGATTTGGGATTGTCTCAATTGTTAAGGGTTCAGAAATTAATGAAGACCTTCCTCAATTGGCTGAAATTGGAACCATCGCAGTTTTAAGAAAAACCACAGCAAATCCAGATGGAACCTTTGAGATAACTGTTATTGGCGGGGAAAGATTTGATATCAAGTCAATCAGTGTCAGCAAAGCTCCATATTTGATTGGTGAAGTAAGAACTAGAAAAGAAACTCCCATCAATTTCGACAAGGCCACCATTACTTTGGCCCAGGAAAAATGTATTGACTTCATGATGATGGTTGATGCTGACAATGACAATGCCTCACGAGCTTTGCCCGATGAACCTTCAGCTTTAAGTTTTCTGATTGCGGGACTGCTGCCCCTAACTTCCATTGAACAACAGTCTCTATTGAATATTGATGATGCGAATTTAAGATTAAAAGCTGTTATGAAAATTATTAATCGAGAAACAATCTTGATGCAAGAAATTCCAAGTGTCCCAGCCCCGTTCTTAACCAGGGTGACAATTAGTCCTAATTAAGCAACTGCACTTGGTCCAAGAAGAGCTTTTAGTTCTCCAAATAGTGCTGAGGTTGGTTCCACTCTCAAATTCTCATCAATTTTCATCACAGTAGTTTTATCACCATTGCTTAAATGCAGGTGAACTTCGACAGATCCAGGGTGAGTCTGGAGCACAGATTTTATTGAGTCCACTACAGGTGGTGTGCATCTTGCCAAAGGCAATTTAACAACTACTGGATTTGTTCTTTGTTTGTTTAAATCAGGAACTGAGAATTCTAAGGCAACTAATTTAGGGCTTTCTTCTTCTCGAGCATCAATTTTTGCTCTGACAGCTAAAATCGCATCCTCGTGAATTAAACCAGAAACATTTGCATAAGTTTGCGAGAAAACCATTAGATCAACTGCACCCGCTAGATCTTCCAAAGTGACTATCGCCCATGAGGCACCTTGCTTTGTAACTTTTCTTTGAATGTTTGTTACTAATCCTGCAACTGTCACAATATCGCCATCATTTTTATTGCCATGGGTAATGTCGGCCATTGAAGTATCGGAAAATCTGTTTAACAAGTGTTCAATTCCTAATAATGGATGATCACTTACATAAAGTCCTAACATTTCTCTTTCAAAGTTCAATAGGATTGCTTTATCCCATTCACCATCTGGAATGGAAATTTCTGTACCGGTTAAAGAAATTGCATCTGTTGTGGATGAACCAAATAGATCGTATTGTCCAATTGATTCTGCTCGCTTTGATTCACTTGAACTATCAACTGCTTCTATGTGAATACTTAGAAGCCCTTTACGAGAATGCAACATAGAGTCAAAAGCACCTGCTTTGATTAGTGCTTCAATAACTCTTTTGCTACAAACTGCAGGATCAACTTTCTTTAAGAAATCAAAGAAGTCAGTAAATCTCTCAGATTTATTCCTTGATGTGATGAGTGCATCTACTACGTTCTCACCAACGTTTTTAATGGCAGATAACCCAAATCGAATGTCATTTCCAATTGGTGCAAATTCACTTAAGGATTCGTTGACATCTGGTGGCAGAACTTTTATTCCCATACGACGACATTCATTTAAGTAAATAGCTAATTTGTCTCGATCATCTTTAACACTTGACAATAAAGCGGCCATGTATTCAGCAGGAAAATTGGCTTTTAAATAAGCAGTCCAATATGAAACTAATCCATAACCAGCAGTGTGTGCTCTGTTAAATGCGTAATCAGAGAATGGAACAAGTGTGTCCCACAGAGTCTTAATGGCATCTTCTGAATAACTGTTGGCACGCATACCGTCTCTAAATGGCACAAACTCTTGATCAAGAATTTCTTTCTTTTTCTTACCCATCGCTCGTCGTAAAAGATCTGCTTTACCAAGTGAGTAGCCCGCAACTTTTTGGGCAATTGCCATTACTTGCTCTTGATAAACAATAAGACCGTAAGTATCCGACAAGATTTCATCTAATGGTCCAGCAAGATCTTCGTGTATTGGTTTAACTTGGGTTCTTTTGTTTTTTCGATCGGCGTAATCATTGTGAGCATTAACACCCATTGGGCCAGGTCTATAAAGCGCAAGTACGGCTGAAATGTGTTCAAAATTATCTGGCTGCATTGATCGAAGTAAAGCGCGCATTGGAGCACCGTCTAGTTGAAATACTCCAAGAGTGTCTCCCCTACTTAAGAGTTCATAAGTTGGTTTATCAGTTAGCTCTAAATCTTCTAGAACAAATTCCTTATTTTTATTTCGTTTAATGTGAGCTAAACAGTCATCTAGAACAGTTAAGTTTCTTAAACCAAGAAAATCCATCTTTAGTAGTCCCAAAGATTCACAAGCGCCCATATCAAATTGGGTGATTATCGCGCCATCTTGTTCTCTTTTCCAAAGTGGCACAACATCAATTAAAGGTTCGCGACATAAAATAACGCCTGCCGCGTGCACACCTGGTTGTCTTCTTAATCCTTCTAAGCCACGCGCTGTATCAACAATTTTTTGGGCATCAGGATCTGATTTGTATAGATTTCTAAACTCATTTGCTTCTTTAAATCTTTCATCACTCTTATCAAAAATTGAGGCCAGCGACATGTCTTTACCAACAACTGGTGGTGGGATTAGTTTGGTGATTTTGTCAGAAACTGCAAATGGATAACCTAAAACACGTGCTGAATCTTTAATCGCAGCTTTGGCTTTAATCGTTCCATAAGTAATGATTTGAGAGACGTGGTCTGAACCATATTTGGTTGTGGCATAACGAATCATGTCGGAGCGTCTTTTTTCATCAAAGTCAATATCAATATCAGGTAAAGAAATTCTTTCTGGATTTAAAAATCTTTCGAAAAGTAATCCATGTTTCAAAGGATCAAGTTCGGTTATACCTAAAGCAAATGCGATAACAGAACCACCAGCTGATCCTCTTCCTGGACCAACTCGTATGCCATTTTCTTTTGCGTATCGAACAAGGTCAGCTACCACAAGAAAATAACTTGGAAAACCCATTTGGTTGATAACGTTGATTTCGTATTCTGCTTGCTTTTGGTGTTCAGCAGGAATTTGATTCTTAAATCTTTTAGCCAAACCAATTTGCACTTCTTTTGCTAACCAAGTTTCTTCTGTTTCACCCTGGGGCACTTCAAAACTTGGCATAAGGTTTGCACCTTCAGTGAATTTCACATCACATCGCTCCGCAATCAATAACGTGTTGTCACATGCCTCTGGGTAGTCTTTGAAGATTTCTCTCATTTCAGCAGGTGATTTTAAGTAAAAATCTTGGGAGTCAAATTTGAATCTATTTGGGTCACTAAGAGTGGTTCTTGTTCCTACGCATAACAAAACTTCGTGTGATGCTGCATCTGAGGCGTAGGTGTAATGAAGATCATTGGTTGCAACTAGTGGAATGCCTAGTTCTTTAGCAATTTTTAGCAGTGCTGGTTTTGTTTTCTTTTCAATATCTAAACCGTGATCCATAAGTTCGCAGAAGTAGTTTTCTTTACCCAAAACCTCTTGCATGGTGGCAGCTACTTCAAGAGCTTTTTTCTCGTCTCCTGCTTGTAGCCATCTGTTGACTTCTCCTGATGGACAACCAGTTGTGGCAATTAAACCTTTGCCATATTTTTGTAGTAATTCGTAATCTAATCTTGGTTTGTAGTAATAACCTTCAATGCTTGCTAATGAAGAAATTCGAAACAAGTTATGCATTGCTTCTGTTGTTGTTGCCCACATTGTGATGTGTGTGTAGGGAGACTTTCCTCGACCAAACTCCTGGTCTTCACTTTTAGAATTTCCACCAAAGTCCAACATTTCCCGAGATTTTCTACCATTGGGTGAGTAATAACCTTCGATACCAATAATTGGTTTAACACCTTGTTCTTTGGCGTTCTTGTAAAAATCAAACGCCCCATAAAGATTGCCGTGATCGGTAATTGCTATAGCTGGCATACCTAATCTTTTTGTTTCACTCACCAAAGGATTTAGGCGTGATGCGCCATCTAACATTGAATATTCAGTGTGAACGTGTAAGTGAACAAAGGAATCGCGATTGGACATAACTAACTAATAAGTCCTTTCGACTGGTTAATACAAAGGGGAATTTGTACTACTAATTTATGACTACCTTGTGACAATTTTACTTATAAACCTCGGCGATGCGGGTCAGACTTAGCGATAAATCTTGAGGATATGCGGAGTTAAAAGTCACATCCTGACCAGTTTTTGGGTGGCGAAATGTTAACTGTGTGGCGTGTAACCACTGGCGATGCAATTCAAGTGTGGCAGCCAACTTCGGATCTGCCCCATACATGGAATCTCCTACACACGGATGCTTTATCGCAGCCATGTGAACTCTGATTTGATGAGTTCGCCCTGTTTCCAACTCAATCTTTAAAAGTGAGGCACCAGCAAAAGCTTCAATAGTTTCATAATGAGTAACACTGTCTTTACCGCCATTTACAACTGCATATTTGTAATTTTCTTGCGGATGTCTACTAATTGGTGCATCAATTGTTCCTTTTGAAGGATCAGGATGACCTTGCACAAGTGCGTGATAAATCTTTTTCACAGTTCTGTCTCTAAATTGATCTTTTAAACTTTCATAAGCTAATTCACTTTTTGCCACAACCATCACACCACTTGTTCCAACATCTAAACGATGGACAATTCCTTGTCGTTCACTTGCACCACTTGTTGAGATTCTGTGTCCCAAAGCTTCAATGGAGGCAGTAACTGTTGGACCTTCCCAGCCAGGACTTGGATGCACTGCAACACCAACTGGTTTATCAATTACCACTACATCTTCATCAGCAAAAAGTATCGGAATTGTTGTGACCTGATCAGCTGGATTGATAGCAGCTTTAATTATTGGTTTGTAAGCAATGTCATCACCAACTGCAACTCGGTAGGACTTAAGTGCTGTTTTTCCATTCACCAAGACTGAACCTGCATCAATATCTGAGACAACTTTGGTTCGGGAAAGTTCAAATGTGGAAGCTAAAAGTGCATCAATTCTTAAACCTTCTTGGGACTCATCAACAACTAAAGAAAATTCACTCACTTTTTTTCACTCTTTTGATAAGGATCTTTGCCAAACAATGTCATGACGGCAATTACCACAGCAGAAATTGTCACACTCATATCGGCAATATTGAAAATAGCCCAATAAGGAATTTGGAAGAAATCAACAACTGCGCCTCGAAAAACTCCTGGTGCTCTAAATATTCGATCGATCAAATTTCCTAAGGCCCCACCTAGCATTGCCCCTAAGCAAATTGCCCAACTCAAGCGAACAACCTTTTTACCTGTTCTATATATATAGACAGAAATTAAGATCGCAAGAATCGTGAAGACCCAGGTAGTGCTGGCTCCCAAACCAAAAGCAGCCCCTGGATTTCTTATGAATGTAAGTTGCAACAAAGGTCCGGCACTTTCACCAAAGACGGCTGGAATAAGCACAACGTTTGGTTGATTTTCTAAATATTTGACTGCTAAGACTTTGGTAAGTAAATCTAGAGCGATTACGCCTATCGCTATCTTCAGCATTAAATCTTGTAAATGTGTGCGACTCTTCACCTAGCGAAGACTACGCGAACCAGGGTTCTCATAAACTACGAGTGCCCACTTTTTTCTTATTTATCGTTTAACAAAGTTAGGAAGGTGCTCTAAAGCGTGTATCGCGAGGTGCCCAACCGAATCAACCTTCCTGAAATGGAACGTGAAGTTATCGGCATGTGGGAAAGTGAGCAGATTTTCCACAAATCATTAAACCAAAGAGACCAAAGTAAGAGCTGGATTTTTTACGAAGGTCCACCAACCGCAAATGGTAAACCTGGTGCTCATCACGTTGAAGCAAGAGTTTTTAAAGATGTCTTCCCAAGATTTAAAGCCATGCAAGGTTATTACGTTCCTCGTTACGCAGGCTGGGATTGTCACGGACTACCAGTTGAATTAGCTGTTGAAAAAGAATTAGGTTTCACTGGCAAAAACGATATTGAGAAATATGGAGTTGCTGAGTTCAATCAAAAGTGTCGTGAATCGGTTTTACGAAATGTAAGTGACTTCACTTCTATGACTTCTCGAATGGGCTATTGGGTTGATTTTGATAAAGCCTATTGGACGATGAATCCAAGTTATGTGGAATCAGTTTGGTGGTCGTTAAAGGAAATACATAAAAAAGGTTTGCTAGTTTCTGACTACAGAGTTAGTCCATATTGCCCAAGATGTGGCACAGGTTTATCTGATCATGAACTTTCTCAAGGCTATGAAACAATAACTGATCAATCAATATATTTAAGATTTCCAGTCCTTGATGGCGAATTAGCAAAAAAATATAAAAAACTTTCACTTTTAGTGTGGACAACTACTCCTTGGACCACAATCAGCAACACTGCAGCAGCTGTTGGCCCAGAAATCGAATATGTGATTGCCCAACTTGAAGATGAACATTTTGTTATCGCTAAAGATCTAACCGGTGTGCTTGGGGAAGAAATAGTAATTAAAGAATCCATCAAGGGTAAAGATTTGGAAGGTATTCACTATGAACCACCTTTTGGAAAATCCTTGTTCGATGAAGTTTCTAATGCGTTACACAGTGTGGTTTTAGCAGATTATGTAACCACAGAAGATGGAACAGGAATTGTTCATCAATCACCAGCATTTGGTGCAGAGGATTTACAAGTTTGTAGAAAATATGGTTTACCTGTTGTTAATCCTGTGCAAGCAGATGGGCATTTCTTACCCAATACCCCGTTAGTTGCAGGTCTGTTTTTTAAGAAAGCAGACAAAGAAATAGTAAAAGATTTAAAGAAGAGAGAAATTCTCTTCAAAGAATTAGCTTACGAACATCAGTATCCTCATTGCTGGCGTTGTCACACACCATTGATGTATTACGCCCAACCGTCTTGGTACATCAGAACAACTCAAATAAAAGATGCACTCTTAAGAGAAAATGAAAAAACCAACTGGTTTCCTAACACCATCAAACATGGCAGATATGGCGATTGGTTAAACAACAACATTGACTGGGCGCTTTCTAGAAATAGATATTGGGGCACTCCCCTTCCGATTTGGATATGTGAAGAAAAGCATCAAACTGCAGTTGGTTCACTAAAGGAATTAAGTGAGCTTTCTGGTCAAGATGTAACAAAGACAGATCCACACAGACCATTTGTTGATGACATCACAATTAAATGCCCAACTTGTAACAACGTGGCACAAAGAGTTCCTGAAGTAATTGATTGCTGGTATGACTCAGGAGCAATGCCTTTTGCTCAACTTAATTATCCGCAAGAAAATCAAGAATTGTTTAAGAAAAGTTATCCAGCAGATTTCATTTGTGAAGCAATTGACCAAACCAGAGGTTGGTTTTATACCCTGATGGCAATTGGCACATTAGTTTTTGATCAAAGCTCTTACAAAAACGTTGTCACCCTCGGTCACATCTTGGATGAAAAAGGTCGCAAGATGAGTAAACATTTGGGAAATGTTTTGGAGCCAATTGAATTAATGGATGAGCACGGTGCTGATTCTGTGCGTTGGTTCATGTTGGCCTCTGGTTCTCCTTGGCAGGCCAGAAGAGTTGGCCATTCTGCTATTCAAGAAGTAACAAGAAAAGTATTACTCACCTATTGGAATACTGCGTCATTTCTTTCTCTTTACACTCGTTTATCTAATTACAAACCTGGAGACAAAGTTGTTGAAAGAAATCAAAGACCAGAAATTGATCAATGGTTACTAAGCCTGGTAGATGACGCAGTTTTACAAGTCACCCAAGCCTTAGAAAACTTTGATACTCAAAAAGCTGGTCGAGTTTTATCTGATGTTGTTGATGATATGTCCAATTGGTATGTGAGAAGAAATAGAAGAAGATTTTGGGATGGAGAACCTGTTGCACTTGCTACCTTGCATGAAGCATTAAGAACCATAACTTTGCTCATGGCACCCTTTGTGCCATTTATTACTGAAAGAGTTTGGCAAGACATGTTCAAAACAACCACAGATTCCTCATTGCAATCAGTTCATTTAGGAGATTGGCCTACAGCCAACAAAGAAGAAATAAGAACAGACTTAATCGCAAATATGGGTCTTATCAGGCGCTTAGTTGAACTAGGACGAGGTGCTCGCGCTGAAGGAAAAGTTAAGAATCGCCAACCCTTATCTAGAGCTTTAGTTTCTGCTAAGAACTGGGACAAGGTTCCCCAAGATTTGAAAGATCAATTAGCCGAAGAACTAAACATTCTTGATGTGCAGTCATTGAGTCAAACAGGAGATCTTGTAAATGTGGCTGTGAAAGCAAACTTTCGAACTTTGGGTGCAAGATATGCCAAAGAAACACCAGCTATTGCCAAGGAAATCACTAATCTTGATGCCACAAGTTTGGTCAAAGATTTAAGAGATAACAACAAAACAATTATCAAAGTCTCAGGTCAAGATTTTGAAATCACTGCTGAGGATGTGATCATCACCGAGACTCCACGCGAAGGCTGGTCTGTGATGAGTCAAGACGGAGAAACAATTGCTCTTGACTTAGAAATCTCTGCGGAATTAAGAAGTTTGGGAATTTCTCGCGAAGTTATAAGAATGATTCAAGAGGCCAGAAAAACTTCAGGTTTAGAGGTCTCTGACCGAATAAACCTAGAGTTCTTCACCACGGATGCTCAAGTTCTAGAATCTGTTAATAAAAATATTGAAGTTATCAAATCTGAAGTGTTAGCGCTTAAATTTGAAGAACAAAAAGGTTCTGGACCAGCAACTACTAGTGATGAAGATCTAAAGCTAGAAATTTGGATTAATAAAGCTTAAGTTTTAAGTTAGTTATTTTCAGGTGCACTAGTAATGACATTTACTGGCCCTGTTGAATCAATGGAGTCATTTAATTGAGCTCCTAGATCATTAAGCATTCCTGATAACCAATTTCGTAGACGATTTCGGTAATCAATTTCAATGGCTTCAAGTCTTTTTATTTGCGCCTCGATTTGAGCTTTTTCAGATTCAACACTTGAAGAAATTGAGGCAGCTCTTGCTCTGGCTTCTCTGACTAATCTTTCTGCTTCGTTAGTTGCAGCTGTTAGTGCTTGTTGTGCCAGGGTTAAAACTTCAACAGGTGATTTGGTGTCAACACTTTGAGACGAAGAAAGAGAAGTTCCTTTTCGTGCCATTTCAACTTCATTTTGTAATGCTGCTATTTCTTCAGCAACTCTTTCTAAAAATTCATCAACTTGGGCAACGTCATAACCCATGCGCACACGTGTGGTGTCAAAGACAACGTTTGCTACATCTTCTGGGGTTAATGCCATTTATCTCTCCAAGAACTGTTTTCCAACGAATAATAATCTACCCTGCTGGGGGCCCAGATTAAGCGTTAGAGGGAAGAAAATATCCCAATAGCTATTTGAATCAGGATAATAACTACCAAAAACGACAGATCCAGAGAAATCGAACCAATTCTTAAAGGTGGAATAAAACGTCTGAAGAAATTTAGTGGTGGATCAGTCAGTGAATAAATCGTCTCTACCAGTAACAGCAGGAAACCTGAAGGTGTCCAGGAGCGAGCAAATATTTGAACATAGTCAAATACCAATCGACCTATCATTACCAATAGGTATAACTGGAGAACTTGTGCGATTAATGAACCCATGTGAATTTAGTTTAAATTAAACTTGATTAAAAAAGCCATCTTGCGCGACTTGTTGGCGAGCTTCTGCCCCAAGATCAACGTTGGCT